>Ga0123337_10000780_pt1 | contig 48320 bp, 42 predicted proteins | sample frozenSSSSmetaG_FD_89792 | JGI IMG/M metagenome (GOLD analysis project Ga0123337, IMG submission 89792) | Glacier valley bacterial and archeal communities from Borup Fiord, Nunavut, Canada, to study Microbial Dark Matter (Phase II) -... | ecosystem: Environmental > Aquatic > Freshwater > Ice >... | reverse complement strand
TGAAAGAAATTGTAATCGATCTGGAGGCTGAAAAGAAGGAAATACTCAAGCGGTACCGGGCTTTGCTGCGTGCGTGTAAATCAACTATGCAGAAAGGTGATAAACGCATGATCCGGCTTGCGTTTGACATGGCCCTTGAAAGCCATCAGAATATGCGCCGCAAATCCGGTGAGCCCTACATATATCATCCTATTGCCGTTGCTCAAATTGCCGCAGAAGAGATCGGTCTTGGAACCACATCCATTGTCTGTGCACTCTTACATGATGTTGTAGAAGATACTGACATTACCCTGGATGATATTGAACGTGAGTTCGGAAAGAAAGTAACCAAAATCATTGACGGATTAACCAAAATATCCGGTGTCTTCGATTATAACAGTTCACTTCAGGCAGAAAACTTCAGAAAAATGCTTCTGACCCTTGCTGATGATGTTCGGGTGATTCTGATCAAACTTGCTGACAGGCTGCATAATATGCGAACAATGGAATTCATGCCAAGGGATAAGCAGCTGAAAATATCATCTGAAACAGTATATCTCTATGCACCTTTAGCGCACCGTTTAGGCCTTTATACATTGAAATCAGAGCTTGAAGATCTTTCCATGAAATACATGGAACCTGTCACTTACAAGTTCATAGCGCAGCAATTGAATGAGAAAAAGGCCGAAAGAGAGAATTTTATCAAAGATTTTATTGCGCCGATTAAGGATATATTAATTGAGCAAGGTCTGGATTCTGATGTGTATGGGCGACCAAAGTCAATACATTCTATCTGGACAAAAATGCGCAAAAAGAATATTCCTTTTGACGAAGTATATGATCTCTTTGCGGTACGAATAATCTTGATAAGTAAGCCCGAAAATGAAAAGTCGGATTGCTGGAAAGCCTATTCCATAGTAACAGATCTTTATCATCCTAATCCTGACAGACTTCGCGACTGGATCTCCTCACCACGTGCTAACGGATACGAATCTCTTCACACCACAGTAATGGGCCCCAGGGGTCAATGGGTAGAGGTTCAGATCCGTACTACCCGAATGAATGAGATTGCAGAGAAGGGGTTTGCAGCACACTGGAAATATAAGGAAGAACCTAATAATGATAGCGGACTCGACCAATGGATTCATAAAGTGAGGGAACTGCTGAGCAATCCGGAGGCAAACGCTCTGGACTTTCTGGATGATTTTAAAATGAACCTCTTTTCGGATGAAATTTTCATTTTTACTCCAAAAGGTTCATTAATTCAGTTGCCGGTGAATGCAACGGCTCTTGATTTTGCATTTGAGATCCATACGGATATCGGCGCAAGCTGTATCGGTGCGAAAGTAAACCACAAACTGGTACCTCTCTCTTATAAACTACAAAATGGTGATCAGGTTGAGATTATAACTTCAAGTAAACAGTCGCCGAAAGAAGACTGGCTAAATTTTGTTGTTACTGCAAAGGCTAAATCAAAGATTAAATCCTCCCTGAAAGAGGAAAAACGTAAAATCGCTGAAAATGGCAAAGAAATCCTGGAGCGGAAACTTAAATCATTAAAAGTCACTTACAATTCTGACAATCTATATAAGCTTTCTTACTTTTTTAAGCTTCCATCAACACTGGATTTGTTTTTTAATGTTGCTCAGGGCAAAATTGATGTTAAACAACTTAAAGAATTCGTTGCTTCTGAGAAAATCGTCGAAAATAAGCCTGAAAAGATAGAATTTGTCCCAAATGAGCAATTTAACAAGAAAGTAAAGGGAGACGACAGCGATACTTTATTGATTGGTGAAGACCTTCAGAAACTGGATTACAAACTTTCTGCTTGTTGCAACCCGATTCCCGGGGATGATGTTTTTGGCTTTGTAACTGTAGGTGATGGAATCAAGATCCATCGTACCAACTGTCCAAATGCTGCCAAATTAATGGCAAACTACGGATACAGAATTGTCAAAGCCAAATGGAATTCACAAAAGGAACTTGCATTTTTAACCGGGCTTCATATAACTGGTATTGATGATGTGGGATTGATTAATAAGATTACAACTGTAATTTCAAGCGATTTTAAAGTCAATATGCGTTCGATTACTGTTGATACCGATGATGGTATTTTTGAAGGATCTATTATGGTTTATGTAAACAACACAAAACACCTGGATAACCTCATCTTAAAACTGAAAGAAGTGGTCGGAGTAAGCTCTGTAACCCGATTTGACTCTCATGATGAGGATATGGTGAAGGCCTCCTGAATTAAATGCTGAATATTCTTATTTTTTGGATAAATTTGGGCGTCATTTAATCGCACTATGCCCGGAAAAGATACAATTGCCCTTGTCATAAAAATTTTTGAGGCTTATCTGGAGAACAAAAGCCTGCGAAAGACTCCTGAGCGCTACGCAATTCTGGAGGAAATATACTCGCGCAGTGATCATTTTGATGTGGAATCTTTGTATATCCATATGAAAAACAAGAAGTACCGTGTGAGTCGTGCTACCGTTTATAATACCCTTGAACTCCTGGTATCCTGTGATCTTGTCACCAAGCATCAGTTTGGTAAGAACATGGCTCAATTTGAAAAATCCTATGGCTATAAGCAGCATGATCATATTATTTGCATTGATTGCGGGAAAGTCGTAGAATTTTGTGATCCGAGGATAGAGCAGATTCAAAGTATGATGGGTGATATTCTTAAATTTGATATCAAACACCATTCGTTAAATCTATATGGAAATTGTACTCGCCTTAAAGAAGGGCATTGTGATTCATTTGTTAATAAAAGTTAATTTAAATATACCTAATACTCCCCTATTTTAAATCATGACTGTTGACGTATTGCTAGGCCTCCAATGGGGCGACGAAGGAAAAGGAAAAATTGTTGATGTTTTAAGTCCGGAATATGACTTGATCGCCCGTTTTCAAGGCGGACCAAATGCCGGTCATACTTTGGAATTCGACAATCAGAAATATGTGCTGAATACTATTCCTTCAGGAATATTTAACGATAAAGCGATGAATCTAATCGGTAATGGTGTAGTCATTGACCCGATCATTCTAAAAAGAGAGCTTGATAACCTTAAAAAAAATGGGTTTGACCCGGTTGCGAGAAAAAAAATGGTTATTGCCCGTAAGGCCCATCTTATTCTGCCTACACATCAGCTTTTGGATGCCGCATCAGAAAGCAATATGGGTGCAAGCAAAATAGGTTCAACTTTAAAGGGTATTGGCCCGACTTATATGGATAAAACCGGCAGAAATGGTTTACGTGTAGGTGATACCATGCTGTCTGATTTCCGCGAACGATATATGCGTTTGGTTAACAAACACCGTTCAATTTTATCACATTACGGTGAGATACCTGATTATTCAGAAAAAGAAGCTGCATTCTTTGAGGCTGTTGAATTATTAAAAGCAATACCACAGGTTGATAGTGAGCATTTCGTAAATCAATACCTTAGAGATGGTAAAAAAGTATTAGCTGAAGGGGCCCAGGGCACTATGCTTGATATTGATTTTGGCTCCTATCCATTTGTTACTTCGTCCAATACTACAACCGCAGGTGCATGTACCGGACTTGGAGTCGCACCTAAAAATATCGGTCATGTGATTGGTATCTTTAAAGCATACTGTACACGTGTAGGAAGTGGTCCTTTTCCTACTGAGCTGGAAGATGAAACCGGTGAAGAACTCCGAAAGATTGGACATGAATTTGGTGCTACCACCGGCCGTCCACGCCGTTGCGGATGGATAGACCTTCCTGCATTAAAATATGCCATCATGTTAAATGGTGTTTCTGAGATGGTGATGACCAAGGCTGATGTATTAAGCGGATTTGAGACCATTTACGCCTGTACCCATTACAAATACAATGGTGAGGTAGTCGATTATATGCCATATGATATTAATGCAATAAAAGCAGAACCTATATTCGAAGCAATACCCGGATGGAAGGAAGATCTTACAGGCATTCGTGAAATTAATCAGATTCCTGAAAAATTACAGAATTACATCAATTACCTGGAAAAACACCTGGGTGTACCGATTAAATATCTTTCAGTAGGTCCGGATCGGGTTCAGACCCTAACTCTTTGTTAACTAGGAATTCAGGACATCTTGCTTGTATTTATTTGATTTAAAACATCTATGTTAAAGGTTTTTAGTTCAGATAATCCGGATAACTTTAAATCAAAAGCCTTGCTTTGGGCGAATTCATTCGATACAGCATGTTATTTTGATTCAAATAATTTTTCAGATCCTTACTCTGCATTTGGAGTATTTATAGCTGCGGGAAAAGCCGATGAATTAAGCACTTCAGAGAAGAATTCATTTGTTGCTCTCGATGAATTTTTGACTAAAAGCAAAGGCTATATTCCGGGATATTTTTCCTACGACCTCAAGAATGAAATTGAAAATCTCACCTCCGAAAACCCCGATCAACCGGGCTTTCCGGAAATCCATTTTTTTCTGCCAAAACACAGTATTCTGATCAGGAATAATGAGGTAAGTATCTTTAGTGATTCTGCGGATGAGTTATGGAATTTAATCAATAAAATAAAATTAAAACAGCCTGAATCAAAAATAAGCATCCCGACAATCCAGAATAGGTTTAATCGAAAGGAATACATCCAAACCGTTCAGGAAATCCAAAAACACATTCACAGAGGAGATATTTATGAGATCAATTTTTGTCAGGAATTTTATGCAGATAAAGCTGAAATTGATCCATTGGAAGTTTTTATTGCACTTAATAAAATTTCTCCGACACCGTTTGCAAATTATTTTAAAGTAAACGAACATTATATTATTTCTGCAACACCTGAGCGCTTTTTAAGTCGCAGAGGAAACAAGTTAATCAGTCAGCCGATAAAAGGTACATCCTCCCGGAATTCTGATGTTAAGAGTGATCTGAAGCAGAAAGATGACTTGCTCAAAAATGAAAAAGAGCGTGCTGAAAATGTCATGATTGTAGACCTGGTTCGGAATGACCTCAGCAAAAGTGCAAAGCCTGGAACAGTAAGAGTAGAAGAACTTTTTGGTATTTATAGCTTTAAACAGGTCCATCAAATGATTTCTACTGTAGTTTGCGAAGCAGATGAAAAACTCTCCAATGCAGGAATCATAGCCAACACTTTTCCAATGGGCTCAATGACTGGAGCGCCTAAAATCAGGGCAATGCAACTTGCAGAAAAATATGAACGGAGTAAACGCGGAGTATATTCGGGTGCTGTTGGTTATTTCGCACCTGGTGGTGATTTTGATTTCAACGTGGTAATCAGGACAATTCTCTATAATAGCAAAAAGAAATATCTTTCATTCCATGTTGGAAGTGCCATTACCCTGGATTCAGATGCGGAAAAAGAGTATGAGGAATGTATATTGAAAGGAAAGGCAATCAGGGATGTTTTGAACCAAAATAATCCCTGATCGCCAATTTTTATTTCAATTTTGCGCCTGTATAATAAGGGCGTGCCTCTGGTAGAAGTTTCCTGATTGCAGCGATCCTGCTTGCGTCACTTGGGTGTGAACTCAAAAACTCAGGTTGTGCACCGCTGCTGCTTTTAGCAGAAGACATACGCTCCCAGAAAGTTACCGCATTATCCGGATTATATCCTGCCATCGCCATAAAAATGAGTCCTAAACGATCGGCTTCACTTTCCTGATTACGTGAATACTTCAGCAATGCGAGCTGTCCACCAATGCCGTAAAGCTGACCTATTACCTGTTGGGTACCTTGTGATGCTCCGCCAACTGCTGCTCCCAGAAGACCTCCTCCAGCCTGAGCCAGAGTCATCTGTGAGTACCTTTCATTAGCATGTTGTGCAATAGCGTGTGCAATTTCATGCCCCATCACTGTTGCAAGTCCTGCATCATTTTGAGTAACAGGCAAAATACCTGAATAAATCGCAACTTTTCCACCCGGCATGCACCAGGCGTTAATATCCTTACTTTCTACAAGATTAAACTGATAATTATAATTATACTTGTCCCCAAAACCATTAGCCTGCATGTAACGGTTAATTGCTGTGGCAAGTTTATTCCCAACCGTACTTACGCGCTGAGCATCTGTACCTCTTGTGATCACTTTAGTGGAAGGATCAGTAAGAAATTGATTGTAAGCAGTTGCAGCTTCATTCTGCAGTGCTGCATCATCCACAAGACTTAACTGGTTTCGGCCTGTAAGCGGCACCTGGGAACAGGAGAACAGGAAAATTCCAATCGCTGCTGCGATGATCAAGTTTAATTTTTTCATAATTAAGAATTAAATAATGTGATTAATGCGCTTTTCTTTTAAACAGATCTACTTTGGACTCTTTTCCTTTTAGAAGACGCTCAATATTCTTTTGATGTGTAACTAAAATCAGTACACAAATGCACATTCCGTAAAGCAGGACAGAACGTATCGGAGAATGAAATATGAAAATTATACTGAGGGGAAATGAAAAACCTGCCATTATAGAACTCAGAGATACATATTTGAATATGAGCAAAAATACAACAAAGGTAAGAACGCAAAGCATCGCTGCCTCAGAGTGTACTGCCAATATCATACCAAATAATGTGGCAACACCTTTGCCTCCCCTAAAACCAGCAAAAACAGGAAACAGATGTCCTAAAACTGCGGTTACCCCTAGAGCCAGTTGATAATTAACAAATTGAACTGAATTTTGAGGACCGGTAACTGAAAGCCCGATGAGGTAGGCAAGATTGGTTGCGGTATAACCTTTAAATATATCCAGGAACATCACTGCAAGACCTGCCTTTTTACCCAATACCCTGAAAGTATTGGTTGCTCCGGCATTCCCACTGCCATATTCACGCACATCTATACCATAAAAGGCCTGACCAATCCATACGGCCGTAGGGATTGATCCGAAAAGATATGCAAGAATCAAGGCTGAGAGCGAGTAAATCGATATCATTCTTTACAATATTACAAATTCAAACAGGTCTAAACAGGAAAAATTTAATTTAATTATGATTTGATTGCTTTCAGGCTCATGTCCAGACTTTTAACTGAATGGGTCAATGCACCCATTGAAACATAATCAACACCACATTTTGCGAATTCTAAAACATTCTCCTCCGTAATACCTCCAGAGGCCTCTGTAATGTAGGTCCCATTCACCAATTTAACAGCTTCCTTGAGTAAGGAAAAACTAAAATTATCAAGCAATATCCTTTCAATGTGACCAAACTCCATAACTTCTTTCAACTCCATCAGATTTCTCACCTCTACTTCTACCGGAATGTTGATTTTATTTTCTTTTAAATAATCCTGAGCAGATTTTATAGCATTGCTAATACCTCCGGCATAATCAACATGATTATCCTTGATCAGAATCATATCATAAAGACCAAACCTGTGATTAACTCCACCGCCTATTTTAACGGCCATTTTTTCCAGATAACGTAGTCCGGGAGTAGTTTTACGGGTATCAAGCACCCGGGTACCTGTACCTTCAAGAATTTTTACAATCCTGTTGGTGGTACTTGCTATTCCACTCATTCTTTGCATGGTATTCAAAACCAAACGCTCAGCTTTAAGTATTGAATGTACGCTCCCGCTTACATAAAATGCAATGTCACCCGGTTTTACGTACTCCCCATCCTGAAGTAAAATATCTATGAAAAGTTTGGGATCAACTGTTTTGAATATTTCTACAGAAACATCAATACCAGCGATTATCCCTGTGTCCTTAATTAACAGTTTGGCTTTACCGGTTTGGCCTTGGGGAATGGTTGAAAGTGAAGTATGATCACCATCGCCAATATCCTCTGCCAGCGCATTCAGTATGAAAGGCTCTAAAATGTCTTTATCTAAATTCATTATAATTGGTCAGGCAAAAATAGAAATACTTAATTAGAATTCTTTATCGTTTTCTATTGTAATGGTTTTGATCAAAAATTTATTCCTATTATTTGCCATAGATATGGATAATCTTAATTTGTTGTCTTTGGTTTGAACAGTAAGTACCCCAAATATAAAATTTGAACTTGAACTAAGTCTGTGAATTACTTTAACTGAAACCGGGGGATTCTTTAAAAAAAAATCCCGAAGAATTAATTCGGCCTGTGCTTTTGAATACTCACCATCTTCATCAAGTATTTCCAATTCTATCAAACTCTCAAAGTATCCTGCAATTTCTTTACTGTTTGAATCCTTGACTAATCCAGAAAGTGTGTCAAAAATATCCTTCTGTTGAACTTCAGCAGGTGTAAAGAAAAAAAAACAAGAAATAATACTGATTATTAGAATTTTGGCTCCCATTTTTTTTACTTATTAACGCTAAAAGTATGCCATAAAACAAAAAAGTAAATTTATTTAATTTGGGCGTATATTTACATTGTGAATAATAAAAAAGCAATTCTTCTGATTCTCGATGGCTGGGGCTATGGAAATCATGATAAATCAGATGCAGTAAGTGTAGCCGATACACCTTTTTTTGATCATTTAATTAAAACCTACCCGAACTCAAAATTACAGGCTTCAGGAGAAGCTGTGGGACTACCTGCCGGCCAAATGGGTAATTCTGAAGTTGGACATATGAACCTTGGAGCGGGAAGGGTTATCTATCAGGAGCTGGGACGTATAAACAAGGCCGTGAAAGAGTATGAGCTAAATAATCACCCGGTTCTGATGGCAGCATTCAATTATGCAAAAACTGCAAACAAAAATGTTCACTTCATTGGACTTTTATCCAATGGAGGAGTTCATTCACATATTAATCATTTAAAAGGTTTATGCGATGCTGCGAAGGCTAACCAGGTAAAGAATGTATTTATTCACGCTTTTATGGACGGACGCGACACCGATCCTGCTTCCGGTTTACAGTTTATAAATGAGCTGAACAGTCATCTCGAGCATTCTACAGGTACAATTGCCTCTGCAATTGGAAGATATTACTCCATGGACAGGGATAATCGCTGGGAGCGGATTAAACTAGCCTATGACCTTATGGTCAACGGAATCGGTAAGCCAAGCAATAATATTTCCGAAAGTATACAGCAATCATATAATGCAGGAATTAGTGATGAATTTATTGATCCAATCGTTAAAATAGGCAGTGATGGTATACCAGTGGGCAAGATCGAACAAGGAGATGTGGTAATCTGTTTCAATTTCAGAACAGACCGCGGCAGGGAAATTACAAGCGCATTAACTCAGCAATCTTTTCCTGAATACAACATGCATCAACTGGATCTTTATTATGTAACTATGACCACATATGATGAAACATTTAAAAATGTTCATGTCATATTTACCAAAGATGATCTGAACCAAACCCTTGGAGCAGTATTGGAACAAAATCATAAAAATCAAATCCGGATAGCAGAAACAGAAAAATACCCGCATGTCACCTTCTTCTTCTCAGGTGGAAGAGAGAGAGAATTCAACAATGAGAAAAGAATCCTGATTCCTTCTCCTAAAGTTGCGACCTATGACCTCCAACCTGAAATGAGCGCCGCAAAAATTGTTGAGGCCATTTGCCCTGAACTTGAAAGTGGCTGGCCGGATTTCGTTTGTTTGAATTTCGCCAATCCTGATATGGTAGGACATACCGGTGTATTCGCAGCCGTGGTAAGGGCTGTTGAAACCGTTGATCGTTGCCTGCAACTAGTTGTTGAATGCGGAATTAAAAACGGCTATTCCTTTATTATTCTTGCAGATCATGGCAATGCTGATTATATGATCAATGAGGATGGTTCTCCAAATACTGCACATACCACGAACCTTGTACCCTGCATTTTGATAGATAATGACTTTCAACATATCAAAGACGGGAAGCTGGGAGATATAGCGCCTACTATCCTGAAATTAATGAATATTAAAGCACCTGACATAATGAGTGGTGAAGTACTGGTTTCTTAATGTACCGCAATATATTTATTCTGCTCTTCATGTTTGTTTCCTCCTGCAGCAGCAGGGAAGAAATGAAAAACAAAACAACTTTTTTTGATCTGAAAGGATTTTTTGAGACAGAGGTTAAACGTCTGACAATTCAAAAATCACTTGTAAATAAGAGCGTCAGGCAGAATGATCAGACAGAAATTAAAAATAATGTTTCTGTAAACTGGGAAAATGAACTCGCTCTATTCATTGCTTCGGATATAAATAAGTCGGCCTGGAGTGATAGTTATAAGCTTAGTGGAGATAGTGCTCATTTTAACTATGTTGCTATTGATACGAATCTTCGCACCAGATTAATAGAAATTAAATTGGACCAGGATGGGCGGGCCGTATTTATTAAAATAAAGAATATTACCCAAAGTAAACTTTATGAATCATCAGAAGAACTGACTTACATCCCTGATTCAATTTACTCGATAAATAAAAATCAAAGTGTTCGATTTCTGGGTAATAACCATTATCTTATTAATGGGATTTTGGTGAAATAAAATATTATTTGAACAATATCAGGAATTATGGTCCCTGCTTTCCTGAAAAGCTGATAACTTTCTATAAATGAATCCATAATACACCATCAATACTATCAGACCGATAATGAAAAACACAATTGAAAATGGTCGTAAGGAATCGTCATAATAAAACTCACCTAACATCCATATCGTGTTCGCCATAATCCAGAAACAAACTGCAAGGTTATGATAGAATTCAGAAATTATTTTCCTGAACTTAAAAGTGATGAAAAATGCAAGAAAGAGTGTCGGGAAAATCATTATAACGCCTAATAAACGCATTTCCATAACCCAGCAAGTGTCTTTAATCAGCCAGCAGGCGATGTGAAGGTTTTCGAACTTTCTGATTGATTTAATCATCTGAGCTTATTCTGGATGCCGAATATCCTTAATTTTTCATTAAAAAAAGAAAACCCGGACAAAGCCGGGTTTTTATTCTGTATTGAAAACACTATTTAAGATTCTGAAGGTAGATTTTTGCGTCTTCCAACTGAGTAATGATATCCCTGCGGTCGGGGGTGATTGATAATACTTTTTCAAAATCTGAAATGCAGGATCTGAAAGAACCTATTGCTTTGTTCTTGTCGTATAAGCCCGGAATCTTTTGACCCTTAAGCACACCGTAATCACGGTAAGCTAGCGCCCTGTTCTGATATAATTTAACATCGTTTGCATTCAGATCAATTGCTCTAGAAAAATCCTTGATTGAAGAAAGAAGTAATTTCTCTCTATCGGCATTTGCGATACCCTTTGTATCGTTAGCCATAATATTACTGGCTTTTCCTCTGTAATAATAGGCACTGTTATCAGAAGGCTTTAAGGCAATCACCTTATTGAAAGTATTCAAAGACTCTTTATACCTCCCGGAATGATAATATGAGTACCCTAACATGTATAAGGTATTAACATCATTTGAGTCTTTTGCAAGGGCTTTTTCAAGATTTGAAACGGCAGCTTTGAAATCCCCGTCAATCAGAGCCTTCTGGCCCATTTTGTGATAAGCGGTCTGAGCGAATGCAATATTCGCTGTTAAAAAAATGATTAGTAATAAACCTGAAAATGATTTCATTTGAATTGGTGACAGTTTAATTTCGAAGGAATAACGATCCTTTGCATTTATTATTTTAAATGTACGAATTTAGTTTCTTGATCGAAAAAATCTATGTCAATTAAATAAAATATGTCAGAAAATATGTCCGTATATTTTTTTTATCTGCCTATTTTATTGAATAGTGTGATTTGGCACATACCTTGCGCTTTTAGTATTCGGGCTGATTTTATCAGCTATTGAGAAAATTCAACTGTCATAATGACGTTATTAAGATATAAATGAGTAACTACGATAACTTTGATTTTAACCGCACATTACCTTTAATCAGTGAAGATACCGAGTTCTTTCCCCTGATGTCTCAGGAAGATGAGGAGGAAATGAACAATGAAGAAACACCCGACATTTTGTCGATTCTGCCTTTACGCAATACTGTATTATTTCCAGGTGTTGTAATTCCAATTACGGTTGGAAGGGATAAATCTATTAAACTGATTAAAGATGCTTATCGCGGAGACAGAATTATTGGTGTCGTATCTCAGAAAGATGTAGGTATTGAGGATCCTGAATTCGAACAGTTAAATCAGGTGGGTACAGTTGCACTAATTATCAAAATGCTACAGATGCCTGACGGCAACACTACGGTAATTATTCAGGGGAAGCAACGTTTTCGACTGAATGAAGAGGTACAAAGTGACCCATACATCAAGGCCAGTATACAAAAGTTTGAAGAAGTAAGGCCTAAAGCTGACAAAGAATTTAAGGCACTGATGGCATCTATTAAAGAGATGGCCATGCAGATTATACAGCTTTCTCCAAATATTCCAAGTGAAGCAGGTATTGCAATAAAGAACATTGAAAGTGCTTCATTCCTGATCAATTTCATTTCTTCCAATATGAATGCTGAGGTTTCGGCAAAACAGCAGATGCTGGAAGTTGCCAACCTTCATGATCGTGCAAAAATGGTTCTGGTGCATTTAACCCAGGAATTGCAAATGCAGGAACTAAAGAACCAGATACAATCGAAAGTCAGGGTTGACCTTGACAAGCAGCAGCGCGATTATTTTCTTAATCAGCAGTTAAAAACTATCCAGGAGGAATTGGGTGGAAATTCTCCTGATCTTGAAATTGAAAATCTGAGAGGCCGTGCAGCGCTTAAAAAATGGAGTAAAGAAGCAACTTTCCACTTCAATAAAGAGGTTGAGAAACTGGCGAGAATGAATCCTGCAGCAGCAGATTATTCGATACAGATTAATTATCTGGAACTACTCCTGGATCTTCCCTGGAATGATTTCACGAAAGACAATTTTGATCTTAAAAGGGCTTCAAAAATTCTTGAAAAGGATCATTACGGACTGGATAAAGTAAAACAGCGAATCATTGAATACCTGGCAGTTCTGAAATTAAAACATAATATGAAGGCTCCTATCCTTTGTCTTGTTGGTCCTCCGGGAGTTGGTAAAACATCTCTTGGTAAATCGATTGCTAAGGCATTGGGTAGAAAGTATGTAAGAATGGCTCTCGGGGGGATACGGGATGAAGCCGAAATACGTGGCCATCGTAAAACCTATATCGGTGCAATGCCGGGTCGGATCATCCAGTCAATAAAAAAGGCCGGTAGCTCAAACCCTGTATTCGTGCTTGATGAAATTGATAAAGTTGGAAATGATTTTCGGGGTGATCCATCATCAGCACTCCTTGAAGTGCTTGACCCTGAGCAAAATAATGCATTCTATGATCACTATGTTGAAGTAGATTACGATTTGTCTAGTGTGATGTTCATCGCCACTGCTAATTCTCTGAGTTCTATTCAACCGGCATTATTAGACCGTATGGAGATCATTGAAGTGAATGGCTATACCATTGAAGAAAAAATCGAAATTGCCAAACAGCATCTTCTGCCAAAACAGCGGGAACAGCATGGCATAAAATCGAAAGATATTAGCCTTAAAAATCAGGTTCTTGAAAAGGTAATTGAAGATTATACAAGAGAATCCGGAGTACGTGGACTTGAGAAGAAAATAGGTTCACTGGTACGTGGAATAGCGACAAAAATCGCAATGGATCTTGAATATAATCCTGCGGTAAGCAAAACTGACGTCGAAACCATTCTTGGGCCCCCAATTTATGATAAGGACTTGTACGAAGGTAATGAAGTTGCCGGTGTGGTGACTGGTCTGGCATGGACACAGGTTGGCGGGGATATTTTATTTATCGAAGCAAGTTTAAGCCCGGGAAAAGGAAAATTATCACTTACCGGGAATCTGGGAGAGGTAATGAAAGAATCTGCCACGATTGCTATGGCCTATCTAAGGGCAAATTCAAGAAAATTCAATATTGATCACAGAGTATTTGATCAATGGGATGTGCATGTGCATGTACCCGCAGGTGCTACCCCAAAAGACGGACCGTCGGCTGGTATTACTATGCTCACTGCATTGACATCCGCATTTACTCAACACAAGGTTAAACCACATCTGGCTATGACCGGTGAAATAACTCTTCGTGGTAAGGTATTACCGGTTGGTGGGATCAAGGAAAAGATCCTTGCTGCAAAAAGAGCCAATATCAAGGAAATAATACTATCTAAATCCAATAGAAAGGATATTCTGGAAATCAAAGAAGATTATATCCGAGACATGCAATTTCATTATGTCAGTGAAATGAAGGAGGTTATTGATCTGGCTTTATTTAAAGATAAGGTAAAGGATGCCATTGATATGACTGTTAAGGAAACTAAGATATCCGTGGATGTAAATTAATTAGTTTAAACTTTTTTAATATTCCAAGTTTTTGGTCTTTATTTGTAGTTTAAAATTCTTACTATGAAAATGATAAGCCTTTTAATTATCCTTTTAGGATGTTTTTCATATCCTTCATCCCTATCGGCGCAGGGCTTGCCACAATCTGGAGATAATCGTACTAGTTTGTCTACTGGAGATCAGTCTCGTGCTCAAAATGTTTTTGTGGAAATTGGCGGCCAGGGCTTGCTATTCACTGCGAATTATGATACGCGTTTTTCCAACAGACGCAATGGTATAGGTGGGCGGGCAGGTATTGGATATCTCTCACTTGACGGAGACAATATCACGACCATTCCAATTGGTTTGAACTATCTTTTAGGATCTGGCAAACACTTTTTTGAAGTAGGGCTGGGCGCAACAGTGATTGCAACCAGCGGTGATGATTTTTCAATAGTCGGTGAGGAAGCAAGCAACTTAATGGGTACTATGAGTTTTTCTTATCGCCTTCAGCCAGTGAATAACGGATTCGCTTTAAGGGCTGGTTTGACTCCTATATTCGGCAAAAATTTCTTTATCCCCTACTATGCAGGTTTGAGCCTGGGTTATACGTTTTAATATTTATAGGCTTGCATAGACAAAAAATCAAATCTGATTTAATGATCAGATTATTCACTACCAGTATTCTGGCACTTTTCTTTGGAAATGCTGTCTACGGACAGCCCAAATCATATAAGAGCGAATTTGGTTTTAGAAGTGAAAATGACTCCTATTTGGCGCAAGGTCAGGACCGGTATTATACCAACGGACTCTTTCTGAATTTTAGATCGGCGCTTGATCAGTCAGCCCTAAAAAACCCAAAGCTGAATAAAATAATATGGGAGCTTGAAGCCGGACAAAAAATGTATAATCCTCAAACTGGGAGTATTCTTGATCCTGATTTCATAGACCGCCCTTTTGCTGCTTACCTCTATGGTGGTGCAGCTTTCAACTTTCTATACAATAAAGAAAGCAATCTCAAATTAAATATTCAATTTGGAACCATTGGGCCCGCTGCAAAAGGTAAAGAAGCGCAGGAATTGCTTCATAAAACCTTTGGCTTTTATGAAATCAATGGTTGGCAATGGCAGGTAAACAATGAATTCGGCATCAATTCAACTTTAGAGTACAATAAACTGATCAAGCGCCTGTTATCCGGAAAAACAGACTTTAGCCTCAGTTCCTATCTTAATGCCGGTAACACTTTTTCGGGTGCAGGAGCTGGGATACTGTTCCGAACAGGTGCAGTAAATCCACTTCATAGCTCGGCAAGTACACAAAGTACGATCTCCAATAATTCAGGATTAACACCTAAAAAGGAATTTTTTTTCTACGCAAAGCCCATGCTCCATGTTATAGCTTATGATGCAACAATACAGGGAGGAATGTTCATAAATAATAAAGGCTTTGCAGTTTTTGAGGTTAAACCGTTGGTGTTCAGCCAGCAGACGGGGGCAGTTTTTTCAAAAAACCGGTGGACTGCAGATTTTTCTGTGATATTCAAATCAAGGGAAATAAAGAGTAATGCAAAACCTCACCAGTATGGATCTTTCGCACTCTTTTACAGGCTGGGTAAAGAATAATTTGATATTGCCACGGAGCCACAATAATTTGATTTTGAAAAGCAATACCTGTGTGTTATCGGACAGTTCAGCCCTTTCCTCCGGGGTAGTTCCGGCAGGAAATCGCATTCTATTGCAAATTGACAACAGCCGGAAGCTACCTCCTCCGGCAAGGTTTATTTTACCTGTTTCTGTTTTTCATTGTGACAAACAGCCCGGCAAAAGGACTATATGCCATTTGAAATAAACCCGAGTGCCAGCTGTACCTTTTTTGCAATATTGAATTACATGATATATAGAAGCACAGGCCATGCTTTCTAAATCAAGAGAAATTTATGCATTATAAAATAGCCCAGCAAGATTTTATATCGAACTCATATTAATTTAATCCTTAAAATAATCCCTTCTATTGATCTTTTTCAGGGCATTCATATGTTTGGACTTGAGCCTGCTTTCAATTGCTGAACGTTTGGGCCTGGTAGTCTTTCTGATCGGAGCCTGATATAATGCATTTTTAATTAATTGCTGAAGTTTTACCAGACTTTTTTGTTTATTGAGCAACTGGCTTCTCTCCTCTTCTGTAATAATCTGCAATATTCCATCAGAATTTATTTTATTGGCGAGTTTGACCAACAAAATTTGCTTTTGTTCCCCGGTAAATATCAAAGATTCAGAGATATTTAAATTTAACTCAACCTTTGAAGAAACCTTATTCACATTCTGACCACCTTTACCACCGCTTCTTGAAGTTTTAAAGCTGATCTCCTTTAACAGACTCTTAACCTGAATTTCCATCACCAAAACTATGGATTCCTAAAGTATAAATGGCATCTTATCCGGGAGTATTTCACAAATTATATCATTAGAAAATCGAAAGCAAATTCTATTTTTGCAGAGATGAGCAAAAACATAGTCATAGCCATAGATGGTTATTCATCCTGCGGAAAGAGTACAATAGCAAAGGCCCTGGCTAAAAAACTGCATTTTGTCTATATAGACACAGGTGCTATGTACCGGGCGGTGACCCTGTACTTCCTCAGGAATAAAATTGATCTGAATAACCCTCTTGCTGTAGAAAGTGCACTGGATAAAATACATATTAACTTTGAATACCGTGACGAACAAACTTTTGTCTTTTTAAATGATGAAGATATTTCTGAAGAAATAAGACAAATGCCGGTATCAGAAAAAGTAAGTCTGGTAAGCGCAATCAAAGCTGTCCGTACAGAAATGGTCAGGCAGCAGCAAAGAATGGGTAAATCCAAAAATATTATAATGGATGGCCGTGATATTGGAACGGTAGTTTTTCCGGATGCAACCCTGAAATTTTTCATGACGGCTGAACCACAGATTCGGGCTGAACGACGATATAAGGAACTGATCAATAAGGGTGAAAAAGTGAGTTTGGAAGAGATCTTTACAAATCTCGCACTTCGTGACCATCAGGATACCACAAGGGAAGAAAGTCCTTTAATGCAGGCAAAAGATGCAATTGTACTTGACAACTCAACTATTGACCAGGAAATGCAACTGGAATTCGCCTTATCCTATATAAATCCAATCTTGAATAATAAAGACCCGCAATAATACTGCTTCAATTGAAGCCAAACCCGAATTTAAACACAAAATTTAAATGAGTCCTGCTATCAGAAAGGGATAAATTTCTAACACCCTCAACTACTGTAAAAAATAAAGCATAGAAATGTTTTTTATTAAAAATCTTATTTTCTACCTTTGCAGTCCGATTTAATGATCGGAAAAAGGAGATAAATTAATTAATGGCCAAAAAACTAGAAGCCGAAAAGGAGCTGACTGCTAAACAAGCGGAGCTACAAGGCGAAGAAACCACTACGGTTAAACAAAAGGAAACCATTGAATCAGAAGCTGATTCTGTGTCGATCGAAGAGATCAAATCAAAAACACTCATCACCCCTTCAGGCGATTTCGACTGGGATGCTGATGACAAAGGGTTCGGTAATTACAGTGCTTCAGATCGTGAAAAGTTTGAAGAAATGTATGCCGGGACTTTCAACTCGATCAACAAGGGCGAGATTATCTCGGGAATTGTTGTATCAATCAACAACAAGGATGTGGTATTGAACATTGGATTTAAATCTGATGGTTTGGTGTCATTATCTGAATTCCGTGATACACCCGACTTAAAAATCGGTGATACTGTTGATGTATTTGTTGAATCACAGGAAGATGCTAACGGACAGTTAGTATTATCCCGTAAGCGTGCAAAAACACAACGTTCATGGGAAACAATCAATGAAGCGTTGGATCAGGACAAAATCATTACAGGTTTTGTTAAGAGCCGAACAAAAGGTGGATTGATTGTGGATATTATGGGTGTTGAAGCCTTCCTTCCGGGATCGCAGATCGACATCAAACCTATCCGTGATTATGACATTTATGTAGGTAAGACAATGGAATTCAAGGTTGTTAAAATCAATCATGAGTTCAAAAACGTTGTAGTGTCACACAAAGTGTTGATTGAAGACGATTTAGAAAATCAAAAAACTGAGATCGTTGCGAAACTGGAAAAAGGACAAGTACTTGAAGGTACAGTTAAAAACATTACCGATTTCGGTGTGTTCATTGACCTTGGTGGCGTAGACGGTTTATTACACATAACTGATATTTCATGGGGCCGCATAGAGCATCCACGTGAGGTATTAAACCTTGATCAGAAGATCAATGTGGTTGTTCTGGATTTTGATGACGAGAAAAAACGTATCGCATTAGGATTAAAACAATTAACTCCACACCCTTGGGAAGCATTAGATACGGCATTAGAGATCGGATCTAAAGTAAAAGGCAGAATCGTAACTGTTGCAGATTACGGCGCATTCCTTGAAATTACTCCGGGTGTTGAAGGTTTGATTCACGTTTCTGAAATGTCATGGTCTCAAAATCTTCGTAACCCACAGGAATTCCTGAAAGTTGGTGACGAGGTAGAAGCTCAGGTATTGACATTAGATCGTAACGAGCGTAAAATGAGCCTTGGTATCAAACAACTTACTCCTGATCCATGGAAAAACATCGGTGAGCGCTACCCTATCGGAAGCAAGCACAAAGCTGTTGTTAAGAATATGACCAATTTTGGGGTATTTGTTGAAATCGAAGAAGGTATCGACGGATTGATTCATATTTCTGATCTTTCATGGTCTAAGAAAGTTAACCATCCAAATGAATTCACTAAAGTAGGTGAAGAACTTGATGTGGTTGTTCTGGAACTTGATGAGGCTAACCGTAAACTGAGCTTAGGCCACAAACAGTTAGAAGAAAATCCTTGGGAAACTTTTGAAACCGTATTTACAATGGATTCTATCCACGAAGGTACTGTGCTGAAAGTTACTGACAAGGGAGCGATCATTGCTTTACCATATGGTGTTGAAGGATTTGCTCCGACAAAACATATGGTTAAAGAAGATGGTAGTTCAGTAAAAGCTGAGGAAACTGCAGAATTCAGAATCATCGAATTTAACAAAGACTCTAAGCGTATCGTAGTTTCTCATGCCCGTATCTGGGAAGAGGCTAAAGCTGAAGAACGCAAAGAAGAGTTCAATGCTAAAAAGAAAGAAGCTAAAGCAACAACTACTGCCGTTAAAAAGGTAAAAGAGTCTGTTGAAAAATCAACTTTAGGTGATCTGGGTGTATTGGCACAATTGAAAGAGAAGATGGAAGGTGCAGAAAGCAAAGCCAAGAAAGCTAAGAAAACTGAAGATGATGAAGCTGCAAGTACCGAAGTAGCAGAAGCAACTGAAGAAAAAGCAGAATAAGCTAAATCTTATAATCTTGAAAGCCCTGATTTTCATCAGGGCTTTTTTTTGTTTTTCTCATTCTCCACCTGATAGCTATCGGGTCTCCACTCTCCACTCTCCACTCTCCACTCTCCACTCTCCACTCTCCACTCTCCACTCTCCACTCTCCCCTCTCAACTCTCAACTCTCCATTCTCAATTCTCCACTCTCCACAATTATTCCTGCCAAAAACTTACCTGTAAACTTTTAGCATATTCCTTTCTCCTTTTATCTTTTTTCCCTATTTTTGCTCAAATTAAACCAAGATGCAAAGACTAACACTGCTAGACGGTCCGAAATTCCAGATCACCATACAGCGTCTTTGCCATCAGTTAATTGAAAATCACAACCTTTTTGAGAATTCTGTCATACTTGGCATTCAGCCGCGCGGAATTTTTCTTGCCAAACGTATCATTGAAGAATTAAAAATCAGCCTTCCCAAAATTAAGATCGAAAGCGGAAATCTGGATATTACATTTTTCAGAGATGACTTCCGCCGTAAAGAAGGATTGTTAATACCCAGCAGTACGGAGATCGATTTTATTATTGAAGGCAAAAAGGTTATTCTGATGGATGATGTATTATGGACGGGCAGAACCATCAGGGCGGCGATGGATGCGTTACAATCTTTCGGCAGACCAGAAAAAGTTGAACTTCTGACTCTTGTCGACAGAAGGTTTTCAAGACACCTGCCAATTGAAGCCGATTATATCGGAATCAAAGTTGACACCATTGCCTCACAGAAAGTTATCGTAAGCTGGAAAGAAACTGATAAAGAGGACAAAGTTATCTTACTATCAGAAAAATAATGGCAGAAGCAATTCAAACTTTAAGCACCAAACACTTGCTGGGAATAAAAGATCTCACTTTAAGAGATATTGAATTGATATTTGAGACTGCCGATACATTTAAAGACGTACTGAACAGACCTATTAAAAAGGTTCCATCCCTGCGTGATATCACCATAGCAAATATTTTCTTTGAAAACTCGACCCGAACCCGACTTTCATTTGAGCTTGCTCAAAAGAGACTTTCGGCCGATATAGTAAATTTCGCCGCTTCCTCATCCTCTGTCAGTAAAGGAGAAACCCTGATTGATACTGTTAATAACATCCTGTCAATGAAAGTGGATATGGTTGTTATGAGACACCCCTACCCTGGTGCAGGTGTGTTTTTAAGCAAGCATGTTGATGCACAGATCGTGAATGCCGGAGATGGTGCCCATGAGCATCCAACCCAGGCACTGCTCGATGCCTTTTCAATCAGAGAGCGCTATGGTGAAGTCAGAGGAAAGAAAATAGCAATCATTGGTGATGTACTTCATTCAAGAGTGGCACTCTCAAACATTTTATGCCTGCACAAATTAGGTGCTGAAGTAATGGTATGCGGACCCAGCACTCTGATTCCCAGGTACATTGAAACATTGGGCGTGAAGGTTGAGCATGACCTTATGAAGGCTTTAAACTGGTGCGATGTTGCAAATATGCTTCGTATTCAACTCGAACGACAGGATATAAAATATTTCCCATCACTTAGAGAATATTCGATGATGTATGGTTTGAATAAACATATCCTTAATTCTCTGGATAAGGAGATCACAGTGATGCATCCGGGCCCAATCAACCGCGGAGTGGAGATTACCAGCGATGTAGCCGATAGTAAGCAATCTATCATATTAGACCAGGTAGAAAACGGGGTAGCTATCAGAATGGCTGTATTGTATCTTCTGGCAAACCAGAGAAACAAATAAATTCATTCTTTTGAATGATCTTTCCGATATTTTTGTTGTAAATAACATCATCTGCTCTTTTTCGTTATTATTCTGTTTTCAACACATGTTAATTACTAATGTGAATAGCCTAAAGGCCTTTCGAGTAATTTAGCGCTTATTATTTTGGTTACTTATGCTCAGACAATACGCAATTTTCACTCTCCTGCTTACATTTTTAGCCGCTCCCCTCCTGGCACAAAATACTGCATGGATTGAGATCAATCAGTTTTATAAAGGCGGAATAGAATTATTAGATCAGGGAAAATATGCCGCAGCATCCCAACAATTTAGCAGGGTCGGCAAATTTGAACAAACCAGCTCTGCCCGGCCAGAATCTAATCCGGAATTAAGTCTGCTTAAAGAAAATGCGCAGTTCTATATTGCTCTGTGTGCCCTTGAATTGGAAAACAGTGATGCAGAATCATTGTTTATTGATTTTATAGATAAACATCCTGCAAGTAATTATACAAAACTCGCTTATTATCATCTTGGCAGATCATATTTTACAAAAAAGAACTATCCTAAAGTAATCGAATGGTTAACGAAACTGGAAGGCAACAATATTTCAGGTAAAGAATCTGCCGAGTACAGGTATAAACTGGCTTACTCCTATTTCGAAATCAAAGACAATGATAAAGCAAAGCCAATATTTGCTGAACTTAGAAACGAAAAAAACACTTATAATGAGTTATCAGTTTACTACTATGCCTATATCAGCTACCTGCAAAAGGATTACAAAACTGCTTTAACGGAGTTTGAAAGATTAAAAGGCTCAAAACCATACGAAAGCAGCTATCCTTACTATATTTCGGCGATGTATTTTCTGGATCAGCGCTATGACGACGTGATAAATTATGCTACACCGATATTAAAATCCACCAAACAACTTTATGAAACGGAAATGTTCAGAATAGTTGGGGCTTCCTATTTCGCTAAGTCGGATTATACAAATGCCGGAATCTATTACAAAAGCTTTCAGAAGAATGATCAGGGCAAAACCCAGAATAATCAGGATAATTATCAGATTGGTTATACCTGGTATAAACTAAAGGACTATAAGAATGCGATCACTGAACTCGAAAAACTTGAAACTACGGATCAGTATTTTCAGAGTGGGATGATTGCTTTGGGAGAGTCCTTTTTAAAAACAGGAAATAAACAGGGAGCAAGAAGTGCATTTTTTAGAGCCTCAAGATTAACCTTTGATAAAAAATTACAGGAAGAGGGCTTATTCAATTATGCTAAATTATCCTATGAGCTTGATTTTCATCAGGTTGCTTTAGACGCCACACAGCAATTCATTAAAACATACTCCTATTCAGATAAGCTGGATGAAGCTAAAATACTTCTTGGTGAGATTTTGCTGACTACCAAAAATTACAAAGATGCAATTGATATTCTTGAGAGCATTCCGAACAGAAATAAGGAAGCTAATGCAGTATATCAAAAGGTTACTTATTTCCGGGGACTTGAATATTATAATGAGAGAGCCTTTCAGAATGGAATTTCCATGTTCATGCGGTCAAATACCAATGTGGTAGATAATGAGATTCAGGCACTTTCAACTTACTGGCTTGCTGAGGCAATGTACGAAGTGAGGAAGTTTGGAGAATCTGTTGACAATTTTGAGAAGTTTATGAATCTTCCGGCTGCAAAGAAAACTGATGTTTACAATTTTGCCCATTATGCGCTCGCCTATGCTGCGTTTGAACATGAAAGTTATAGGAAAGCAGCTACCTACTTCAAACGCTTCCTTCAGGGAAATGAAAAAGATATCAATACGATTAACGATGCGGTACTACGTCTGGCAGATTCATATTTTGTATTAAAAGATTATGGTGATGCATTAGGTTATTATGACCGGATAATCTCATACAAAACATCAAGTGAGGATTATGCAATGTTTCAGCGGGGTATGATTCAGGGATTACAAGGCCAGAATGATTTAAAAATTGCTACCCATCAATCATTGCTGCAGCAATTTCCAAAATCAAACTATTCGGATGATGCCGGATTTGAAATTGCATATACCTATTTTATTAAAGGTGATTATGAAATTGCCAAAGCTGACCTGAGCGCATTAATTGAAAAATATCCGCGAAGCAGTTATGTACCAAGAGCACTTTTCACCATTGGTCTGGTTGAGTTAAATCAGGATCAGGATGAATCAGCCCTGGTAACCTTTAAGCGGGTGATCAGTGAGTACTCTACAACTGATGAAGCAAAACTGGCGCTTGAGTCGATCAAGAACATTTATCTGCAAAAATCAGACGCTGCGGGATTTTTGGATTATGCAAACAGCACCAGTATTGGAAACCTGAGTTCATATGAACAGGATAATATTACCTTCCAGGCTGCAAACAACCGATTTTTAAATGCTGATTATCAGGGCACTTTTGAATCAGTAAATGCCTACTTCGATAAATTTCCAAAGGCTGTACATGATAAGCATGCTAAATTTATCAGAGCTGAAAGTCTGGTGAGGCTCAAACGTCCGGAGGAAGCTATTCCTGACTATGAATACATTCTAAACGACTGGACAAGTGATTATACCGAAAGGGCACTGATGAGTATCGCTAAAATTTACATCGCCCAGAAAAAGTATAATGAAGCTATTGTGCATCTGAAAAAGCTGGAACTAACTTCAGAATACAAATCAAATTACAATTTCGCTGTAAATAATTTGATGGAAGCTTATGCCAGTATGGGCTTGCCTGATGAAACCCTTAAATACGTCAAATTCATCAGAGAATCTGCAAAATCATCTGAAGAAGATATTTTCAGGGCAGGTTTATATGCAGGAAAAGCAAATCTGGCAATTGGGGATACGATTCAGGCTGTAAAAGAAATTGAAGCAATTGTAGATAGTACCCAAACCGTTACCGGTGCTGAAGCAAAATATATTTTAGCCGAACTCCAGTATAAAAAACGAGACTACAAAAAATCACTGGCTACTGCATTTGATCTGACTAATAAAATGCCATCTCACGATTATTGGGTTGCAAAAACCTATATCCTGATTGCTGATAATTATGTCGCGATCAAAGATGTTTTTCAGGCAAAAAGTACTCTCCAAAGTGTTATAGAGAATTATGAGAATAAAGATGATGGCATTCTGAAGCTGGCTACAGAAAAGTTGGATTTACTGAATAAACGCACTAAATAATGAATACAAATACATTTAAATATACTCTGTTCTTAGGCCTATTTAGTTTATCAGTACTGACCAGTGCGCAGGACAAAAAAGATCAGAATCCCCCGGCACAGCAGCCGCCTGCCGGTGGAACACTAATCGAAGAAATTGAGGTTGTGAGGCCTTACAAACCTGTTCTGGCAGATGCGGTCAAAATCCGGAGAAATCCTGATATGAATACTGTGGCAGCATTTAAACCTGTCCTTACGTATAATATCATCGACAAAAAACTGGATTTAAATACTAATATTAAAGAATTGCAGGCCCAGAAAATGGCTGATGAGCCTGCAATTGTTCTGGTCAATAACTATGCAAAAGTTGGGGCAGGAAATTTTAACACTGCTTTGGGTGAGGTCTATATCAATACCGGCAGGGATAAAGGTTTGCAAGGTGGAGCATTTTTTAAACACCTTTCCCAGAAAGGCAATTTAAGTATGCAGCAATTTTCTAAGCAGGAATTCGGTTTGTTTGGAAGAACGATAGCTGATGATTATTCACTGAATGGAAGATTGATTTACGACAGAAATGCTACTAACTTTTATGGTTTTGACCCGGTTTCATCAGTTCCTGCCGATATGAGTAAACAACGCTTCAGTACAATCGGGGCAGATGCTGAGATCGCAAACAATTATTCTGAAACATCAACTTTTAATTATTCTGCAAACATCAATGCTTATCAATTCAGTAATATTGAGGATGCCCGCGAAAGTTCAGTATTACTACGGGGCTCGCTGAATAAATCTGTAAAACAATCTAACCTGGGTGTAAACGCATCAATAGATATGACTTCTACAAAAGACCTGGCATACAAGGTTGGAAACAATATCCTGCGAGCTAATCCGTATATTAAACTGAAAGCAAGTGGTTTTAATCTGGATCTTGGTGTAAATATAGTTCAGGAATTTGGTACTCAGTCAAGGCTTAATATTTTCCCCGCAGTTTCTGCAGAACTCCCAATAATTCAGGGCTATGCTACCCTCTTTGCCGGTGTGAACGGAGATGTTTTAAAGACAAATTTAAGAGAACTTGCCTTTGAGAATCCTTATCTGAATAAAAATATCGCTATTAAAAATTCCTTAGAGAAAATGAATGTTTATGGTGGTGTAAAAGGAAATGCCAGTGCTGAATTTGGATATAAAATAATGGCCTCCTACAAAACAATAGATGATCTGCAACTATTTGTAAATAGTCAGGTCTCAATAAACCGGTTTGAAACTGTTTACGATAATGGGCAAAGTAAAATTCTAGGTCTTGAAGGTGAAATCAATGTAAAAGCATCCGAATTTCTGAATATGACTGCCAGGGCTCAACTATTTGATTATACTCTTGCTACTGAACAGGAAGCCTGGTTTAAACCTAAACTCCGGTTGATGTCAAATGCGAGGTTTCAGATAAACCGTAAGGTTATTATTGAGGCTGAGGCATTATTACAGGAAGAAGTTTATGGCAGAGTAAATGGTACAATTCCAGGAACATTTACAACTAAAAGTATAAATGGTTTTATTGACCTGAGTGCAGGTGCAGAATATAAGGTGAATGAGAAATTTGGGGTTTATATAAGGGCTAATAATCTTACAGGCCAGACCTATCAAAGATTTTTGTATTATCCAAAGCTGGGTATGAATGTTCTTGGTGGTATAAATTATGCGTTCTGAGGTAATTTTTGGCTAATGAATTTTAAAAATTAACTTTACCCGCAATGGAGATCGGACTTTACATCGCAGAATTATTAGGTGATCAGGATGAAGTAAGCGTCGCTGGGTTAGGTACTTTTTTTAAAGAAAGAATTGCCGGTACATTTGATAAAAACAGTAATTTATTTTATCCACCCTCTTATCATTTATCTTTCAAAAAAGATGTTTTCAACTTTTCAGGACTCAGCGAATATATCAGCCGGAAGAGAAGTCTTAGTATTTCTTCATCTGAAGAACTGATCAAAAAATTCTCCGAAACTATTCTGGAGGTATTAAATAGTTCAGACGCAGTTGAAATTAATCATCTTGGAAGTCTGTTTAAGATTAATGAAAAACTGAGTTTTAAGTCGTCAGACAGTTTTGGAATTGCTGATAAGTTTTATGGATTAAAACCAATTCCGGAAATAAACACTGCAACAAGCTCCCTAACAGTAAAGGAAATAAAAGCTGAACTTACAGAAAATAACTACCAAATTGAAGATGAGGAAGTTGAAGATGAAATATTTGAACCGGCGCCAAAAGCACGACTATTACCAATACTATTAATAAGCATCCTGGCTATAATTGCATCTCTTATAGCTCTATTTTATTTTGACAAGAGTTTCAATCATTTTGTTAAGGATATGCTGTCTCCTAAAATTAAACCTGCAGCTGTAATTGAACCAGTTATTGATTCGACAGCTGCTGCATCAATAGCATCTGATAGCATTATTAAACCATTTGATAGTAGCGGGTTAAAGAAAATTGGACCTCAGGATGAAATTAAACCAATAATTGAACCAAAACAAGCAGAGGCATCACTTGAAGAAAAAATTCCGGTAACTAATCAAGATATTAGCTACGAAATTATAGTTGCTGCATTTTCAAGAAAAATTGATGCTGAAACTTTTATTAAAGATATGAGTGCTAAAGGCTTTACTGCAAAAGTTGTAGAGAATTTACCTGGAAAAATGATGAAGATCAGTCTGGGAAGCTTTACTGAAGAAGGGCCGGCTAACATTGAACTAAAGCGTATTCAAAAAGAGATCAATAAAGATGCCTGGATAGCCAGGGTTAAACCGTTAAAAAATCCATAAGAATGTTACTACTGCAAATTGACACTTTAAATCCCGTAGCTGATACTGTAGCTTCAACCATTCAAACAATGCCAACCAGTGAAGAATTAAGATTCATTGAGCTACTGTTCAAGGGCGGCTGGGTAATGTTGCCGCTCGCACTTTTGGCCTTTATGGGTCTGGTCATTTTTGTGGAACGTTATTTAACCATACGTAAAGCCTCTAAAGACGAGATGAATCTTATGTTACAGGTGAAGCAGAGTATTAAATCTGCCAAACTCGATTCTGCATTGGCGATATGCAGGAACAGTAATACCCCATTGGGAAGAATGCTTGAGAAAGGTTTATTGCGGATCGGAAGGCCAATAAAGGATATTGAAGGTGCAATTGAAAATGTAGGTAAGCTGGAAGTGTCTAAGCTGGAAAAAAATATAAGTATACTTGGTATTATCGCCGGAATTGCACCAATGCTCGGTTTCGTTGGTACAATTATTGGCGTAATCACAATTTTCCATGAAGTATCTGTTAAGGGTATCATTGAAATTGGAACCATATCGGGTGGTCTTTATGTGAAAATGATCACATCAGCTACCGGACTGATTATCGGTATCATTGCGTATGTATTGTACCATATATTGAATATAATGGTAGACAGAATCATCCTCAAAATGGAAACTGATGCTATTGAATTTATTGACTTGTTAGAAGAGCCTGGCAAATGAATCTAAGAAAACGACAAAGAGGGAACGTAGAGGTTCACACTTCAGCATTGAATGACATTATGTTTTTCCTGCTGCTATTTTTTCTGCTGGCATCAGCTGTTGCAAATCCCAATGTGGTTAAATTGTTTTTACCAAGATCGAATTCCGGACAATCCATTCCACAGAAAACGATCAATGTTTCGATAACAAAAGATCTGGAATATTATGTTGAGAAAAAACAGGTTGATGCAGCAAATCTCTATCAAAGCATAGAAACTTATCAAAAGGCAGCTCCTGATTTAACCATTATACTCTATGCTGATCGTACGATAGCAATTGAAAATGTGATCGAATTGACAGATATTGCAAATAAACTGAAGGTAAAACTTGTTTTAGCGACAGAAACAAAAAAATGATAGAATACCGCCGACAGGAAGAAAATAATTACCCTAAGGCATATGCCATTTCTACAGGTATTATGCTTAGTTTTTTGGTGATCAGTTATTTTATTATTGCCAGCCGGGTCGAGCCGGATACCGGTACAGGAGGAATTATTGTGAATTATGGTACTTCTGAGTTCGGCATGGGGGATGATTACATGAGTGTTGAAGAGCCCTCTACCTCACCTGATGCCAATAGCACCTCACCTGATAAGGTGATCATGGAGAATATAACTGCTAAGGAATCTAATTCTGAAGTTTCAGATAAAACTATTGCTACTCAGGATAATGAGGATGCCCCCGAAGTGATAACCAAAGAAAAGAGCAGCGCCAAAGCACCCGCCATTTCTACTCCTGCGAAAGAAAATAAACCTGTAGTTAATCAAAATGCCCTATACAAAGGCAAGAAAAATGATGGATTGGGCAAAGGTGATGGAACAGGCACAGTTGCAGGAAATCAGGGTAGCACAAATGGTGATCCATTATCGCCTGATTATGGTGAAGGAGGTTCAGGTAATGGTCCTTACAGCCTGGATCTTAAGAGCCGCAGGTTCACTAACATGACCCCTCCTCAGGATAAAGGACAGAAATATGGCAGAGTAGCTGTACGTATTTTTGTCGATAAAAATGGAGTGGTTGTAAATGCAATTCCGGGTGTAAAGGGCACCACCTTATCTGATAAGGAAATCTGGGAAAAATGCCGTCTGGCTGTCATTGGATCTTCATTGAATAAGCTTGAATCTGCTCCAGAAGTGCAGATTGGGGTGGTGATGTTTAACTTCAAAGTAAAATAGTTTCAAATTTAGGCGATTTATGAATATGCCTGAAAACACTTCTGGTAATCTTAAGCCTCAGGGCGACTTCGATTCTTACTCAGATGTAATTTCCTATTTATATTCCCGCCTACCCATGTTTTCGCGTCTCGGTTCAGATGCTATAAAGGCTGATATGATAAATACCGAAAAATTTTGCAGCCATCTTTCTGAACCTCAGAATAAATTTAAATCGGTCCATATTGGTGGAACCAATGGAAAGGGCTCTTCCTCACATATGCTTGCGGCAATTCTCCAAACGGCCGGTTATAAAACCGGTTTATACACTTCTCCACATCTTAAAGACTTCAGGGAGCGGATCCGCATCAATGGTAATATGATATCCAAACAGGAAGTTTTGAAATTTGTAAACGAAAATCAGGAATTTATTGAAGGACTTGAACCCTCCTTTTTTGAAGTTACTGTGGCGATGGCATTCCAGCATTTTGCAGTCAATGAGGTAGATATTGCAATTATTGAAGTTGGATTAGGAGGAAGACTCGACTCAACTAATGTAATCCATCCGGAACTTTCATTGATCAGCAATATTGCTTTCGACCACATGAATATTCTGGGGAATACCCTGCCGCTGATCGCCGGAGAGAAAGCGGGTATCATTAAAAAGGAAGTGCCTGTAATCATCAGTCAGAAACAAGAAGAAGTAGAAGATGTTTTTATTAAAAAAGCAAAAGAACTGCAATCGAAAATAGTTTTCGCGAGTGATGAATGGAGAATAAATAAGAGCAGTTCTCAGCCAAATTTACCCGAATATTTAAAAGTAGATATCAGTCAGAAAAATAAAAATATTCCATCCTGTTTTAGCTTTCATTCAATGGAAACAGACCTGACAGGAACGTACCAGTTAAAAAATCTCGCAGGCGTTTTAAGCGCTGTAAAGCAATTAAGGGAGTTGAATTATCAAATATCAGATCCGGATATTATTGTTGCTCTGAGGCAAGTTAAGGCCTTAACCGGACTAATGGGGCGTTGGCAGATACTGCAAGAAAATCCTTTAATTATCTGTGATACCGGACACAATGAAGATGGAATCAGGGAAGTGCTAAAAAATATTGAACAAAGCTCATTTGATCAGCTTCATATGGTTTTCGGTATGCTCCGCGATAAAGACAGCTCCGTAATTTTAAGAATGCTTCCAAAAAATGCAATCTATTACTTTTGTCAGCCTGATTTACCCCGGGCAAAGCCGGCAATTGAGTTAAGAGATGAAGCCAAAGCATATAATTTACAGGGCGAATACTATATTTCTGTAAGTAATGCCCTGGACGCAGCAAAAAAATGTGCAGGAAGGAATGATCTGATCTTTGTAGGTGGCAGTACATTTGTTGTTGCCGAAGTAGTTTGATTATTCACCTGACTGTCCTGAATGATCAGCTCTAATAATTAACATCCTGATTATTCAAGTGGAAACCTGGTATGCAAAACAAGCAAAATTGAGGGTGAACTATACACTACCCATCAATTTCAGTTGCCTTAATTTAATACTTTCTGAATAATTTTTATTGTGCCAGATATCCACCATCGATTGGATAATATGAACCGGTAACGAATGAAGACTTATCAGATCCTAACCAAAGAATAAGTTCTGCGATTTCTTCGGATTCTCCTAATCTGCCTATTGGATGCATACCCTTAATCACATTTAAGGTGGGCTCATCAAGCGCAGTCATTACCATAGGTGTTTTTATATAGGCCGGGCCAATTGAATTGACACGGATTTTCTGTTCTGCATTTTCAAGTGCAGCTGCTTTTGTTAAACCAACTACACCATGCTTTGCGGCTACATAAGCAGGTGAGAATTTGGTCCCTACAGCACCCAAAATTGAAGCAACATTGATTATACTGCCACCGCCCGACTTAAGCATAGCTGGAATCTGATATTTCAATCCGTAGAAAACCCCTGAAAGATTCGTTTCAATCACCTTTTGCCAGCCATCTATGGGATAATCTGTAAGGGTACTTAAGGGTCCGCCGATGCCCGCATTGTTAACTGCAATATGCAATGCACCGTATTTAACAACTGTCTGGTTCACCAGATTGAGGTTTTCTTCGGCTTTGCTGGTATCAGCCTTTATAAAAAAGGCTTGCCCCCCTGCCATATTAATTTCTGTAACAACAGCAATCCCGTGTTCTTCATTTATATCAGAAACTACCACTTTGGCACCCTCATTTGCAAACAAAATTGCTGTTGCCCTTCCAATGCCCGATCCCGATCCGGTAATAATTGCAACTTTATCTTTCAAACTTTCCATTGATATGATTTTTAGAATAATGCAAATATCCAAAAAATATTAACCAGGAAGATGACCAGGATCACCTGATTATAGGGTATTTCTCATAAACAGAATGAAACCAAATTCTTTTGTCCTAAAATCCTCGATTCAGGACAGCTGCTTATCCCCTCTTTTTATCCAGAGCTTTCCACATATAAAAAACAGGCACACCGGTTAATACAACGATTAACCCGGGCCATGTAAAATTAGGCTTATAGATGATGAGGAGAGTACAAAAACAAATGCCCATTACAATATAAACTGCAGGAAGGAAGGGATATCCAAAGGCTTTATATGGCCTCTCTGCTTCGGGACGTTTTGACCTCAAAATATAAATGCCAATAATTGTCAATACATAAAATATCACTACAACGAAAGAGATCATATCCAGGAGATCACCATACCTCCCACTCAGACATAATGCTGATGCTACCAGACATTGTAACCATAAACCGAATTCAGGTACGGCATGTTTATTTAAGGATGCTGTTTTCTTAAAAAACAGACCATCATTCGCCATCGTATGATATACCCTCGCTCCGGCAAGAATTAGTCCATTATTACATCCAAAAGTTGACACCATAATCATTAATGCAATAATCACTGTGCCAATATTGCCAAATATCACACTTGAGGCTGCAACGGCAACCCTGTCCTTATCAGCTATTGCTATCTCCTGTAATGGCAAAACAGCCATATAAACCAAATTCGCAAGAACGTAAATTATGGTAACAATCAGTGTTCCCAAAAATAAACTGAGTCCGATATTTCGTTTAGGATTTTTCACTTCCCCGGCAATAAAGGTGATATTATTCCAGGCATCACTGCTGAAAATAGAGCCCACCATTGCCGCTGCTATTGCACCTAAGGCAGCCACAAGTGTATACGATTCAAATGTTCCATCAGCATTCAATTTTTGCATACTCCAGGCATTCGCCCAATTGGCTTCCCAAATATCGGGTTTGAGCATAATGAAACCGAAGATGATCAAACCAAATAGACTCACAAGTTTTGTCAGTGTAAAGGAAGTCTGAATAATTTTACCCCCCTTTACCCCTTTTGTATTTATGTAGGTCAGTAAAATAATGATCCCAATCGCAAGAACCTGAGCAGGTGAAACTGTTATGGAGCCCAGAGTAAACAGGACGATATCCTCACTAACTGCAGGCCATAAATAGGCAGTAAATTTAGAAAATGCAACCCCAACTGCAGCGATAGTGCCAGTTTGAATTACTGCAAAAAAACTCCATCCATACAAGAAGCCAACCAACGGATTGTAAGCTTCTTTCAGATAAACATATTGGCCCCCTGCTTTAGGAAACATCGAGCTTAACTCCCCGTAGCTTACAGCTGCAATCAATGTCATCAAACCGGTGATCAGCCAGACGGCAATCAGCCATCCCGCAGAACCAACATTTCGTGTTATATCAGCGGTTACAATAAAAATACCTGATCCGATCATACTTCCTGCAACCAGTAAGGTTGCATCCAGCAGACCAAGCTCACGCTTCATTTCATTTTGCTCTAAAGATTCATTCATGCTAACAATAAATTTGATTTCAGATTAAACTTACACTAAAAAAATACCTCTCACCCAATTAATTTAACTCAAATCAAATTATTTCTAAAAAACACAAAAAAAAACCATAATAATTAGAAATAAATAATAAGCATAACATCCTCATTATCAGCGGATATATAAATAAGTTCTAATAAATTGTATTGAATATCACAACATTATGAATTTCTGTATTTGATTAATAGAATAAGCCTGCTATTTTTGCCCTTCGTAAAAGAAAAAATATCAATAATAAATAGAGGTTTCCATGGAGTTTTTACAAAACAATTTAATTTATTTAATACCTGCAATGGGTGTTTTCGGTATTATAGTAATGGCTGTTAAATCGGCATGGGTTACTAAACAGGATGCCGGGGATGAAAACATGCAGAGGCTTTCAGGTTATATTGCAGATGGGGCTATGGCTTTTCTAAAAGCTGAATGGAAGGTTCTGGGTTATTTTTCAGTCATTGCAGCAGTATTGTTAGCTTATTCCGGAACTCTGGTTGAAACATCAAGCTGGGTAATTGCAGTTTCTTTTGTAATAGGTGCATTTACCTCTGCTCTGGCAGGTTATATCGGGATGAAAATTGCCACCAAGGCAAATGTCCGTACAACACAGGCTGCACGTACAAGCTTAGCTAAGGCATTACAGGTCTCTTTCACAGGTGGTAGTGTGATGGGAATCGGAGTTGCAGGTCTGGCGGTTTTAGGTCTTGGAAGCTTATTTATTGTTTTTTACAATATGTATGTCGTTAATACAGGTGGCAGTGTGAATGGCAAAGAGATGGAAAAAGCTCTTGAAGTTTTAGCTGGATTTTCACTTGGTGCAGAATCAATAGCATTATTTGCTCGTGTTGGGGGTGGTATTTATACGAAAGCAGCCGACGTTGGTGCCGATCTTGTTGGTAAAGTTGAAGCAGGTATTCCTGAAGATGATGTTAGAAATCCAGCTACGATCGCAGATAATGTTGGTGATAACGTTGGTGATGTTGCTGGTATGGGTGCCGATCTGTTCGGCTCATATGTTGCAACTATCCTCGCTACTATGATTTTAGGCCGTGAAATTGTTTCTATCGATAATTTTGGAGGAATTGCTCCTATTCTTTTACCTATGCTTATCGCTGGTCTGGGATTAATATTATCAATAGTTGCTACAACCTTCGTAAGAATCAGTAAAGAAACTGACAGTGTTCAAAACGCATTGAATATGGGTAACTGGTCTTCAATTGTGTTAACTGCTATTGTTTCTTTCTTCGCTGTTAAATGGATGCTTCCTTCGGGTGATATGTTTATGAGCAGAGACATGGTGGATGGTGTGTTAAAAGAAGGAGCTATTTCATTCAACAGTATGGATGTATTTTATTCCATTGTTGTCGGACTAGTTGTCGGAACACTAATGAGTCTGATCACTGAATATTACACAGCAATGGGTAAACGCCCGGTGCTTAGTATAATAAAACAATCTTCAACTGGTCATGCTACAAATATAATTTCAGGTCTAGCTGTTGGTATGGAATCAACAGTTGCTCCAATACTTGTACTTGCCGCCGGTATCTATGGATCTTTCTATTTCGCCGGTTTCTATGGTGTTGCAATTGCAGCAGCAGGAATGATGGCTACAACAGCAATGCAATTATCTATCGACGCGTTTGGTCCGATAGCTGATAACGCAGGTGGTATAGCAGAAATGAGTGGTTTACCTCCGGAAGTGAGAGATCGTACCGATAACCTTGATGCGGTTGGTAATACAACAGCTGCAACAGGAAAAGGATTTGCTATTGCTTCAGCCGCATTAACTTCATTGGCATTGTTTGCTGCATTTGTTGGAGTTGCCGGAATCGATCATATTGACATTTACAAGGCCGATGTTCTTGCCGGTTTATTTGTAGGAGGAATGATTCCTTTTATCTTCTCAGCCCTATGTATCTCAGCAGTTGGCAGAGCCGCAATGGACATGGTGAATGAAGTGCGCAGACAGTTTCGCGAAATTCCCGGAATCATGGAATATAAAGCAAAACCTGAATATGAAAAATGTGTTGCAATTTCCACAAAAGCATCCATTCGTGAAATGATGTTACCCGGAGCTATCGCTCTGATCGTTCCAATTATCATTGGTTTCTCTTTTGGTCCTGAGGTTTTAGGCGGACTGCTCGCAGGTGTTACCGTTTCTGGTGTCCTAATGGGTATGTTCCAGTCTAATGCTGGTGGTGCCTGGGATAATGCAAAGAAATCATTTGAAAAAGGTGTTGAGATCGATGGTGAGATGTACTATAAAAAATCGGAACCACATAAAGCATCGGTTACCGGTGATACAGTTGGAGATCCATTCAAAGACACTTCCGGACCATCAATGAACATTTTGATAAAACTGATGTCAATTGTTTCCCTGATCATTGCGCCGCACATTTCAGCTGGCAACTCACATCAGGCAAAAGTGGAGGTCAGAAAAGAAATAAAAATTATCAATACTGTTGATCAATCAGGCAATACTGTTACTGATACTTTGATCAACAAAACCGATACAATCAGCAGATAATTAGAAAAACCAAAAAAGCAGAAGGAGTTTTATTAAATTTCTTCTGCTTTTTTAGTTTAACAGGATTTTTCATATTGAACGATCAGTAATGAACCTGATTTCACTCAGGCATTCATATACAGGTTTCATAATTCCGAATTAATTAATTACGTTTGAAATCTTTAAAACCACTAACCATATAAAATACTAAAAAACCAATTCATATGTTCCACAAAAAATCCATCGAACAGTTAATGTTCGAATCTAATGAGACAGGTGCAGGTACTTTAAAACGTTCACTAACTAGTGTCAATCTCGTTGCCCTTGGAATTGGTGCAATTATTGGTGCCGGACTTTTTTCATTAACTGGAATAGCCGCGGCAGAAAATGCAGGACCTGCAGTAACCATTTCATTTGCACTTGCAGCATTTGCGTGTGCTTTTGCGGGTTTATGCTATGCAGAGTTTGCATCCATGATACCGGTTGCAGGAAGTGCCTATACTTATTCATATGCAACAATGGGTGAATTTATGGCATGGATTATAGGTTGGGATCTTGTTTTGGAGTATGCCCTGGGTGCTGCTACAGTTGCAGTAAGCTGGTCGAGGTACCTTCTTGAATTATTGCATAAATACAATATAAATCTACCTCATGAATTCATTGTATCCCCATGGGAAACAATGAAACTCGGAGATGGAACTGTTATCGAAGGCGGAATAATTAATCTTCCGGCAATTTTCATTGTCTGTGTGTTATCACTGGTTCTGATCAGAGGAACCCAGGAATCCGCAACAATGAACAACGTACTTGTAATTCTTAAAGTAGCAGTTGTATTGATGTTCATTACCTTAGGCTGGAGCCATATCAACCCAGAGAATTATGTTCCTTATATTCCTGAGAATACCGGAAAATTTGAAAATTTCGGATGGACTGGTATCTCAACCGGAGCGGCCGTGGTATTTTTCGCATTTATCGGCTTTGACGCGGTATCCACAGCGGCTCAGGAAGCGAAAAATCCACAAAAAGGAATGCCAATTGGTATACTGGGTTCATTAGTTATATGTACTATACTTTATGTATTATTTGCACACGTAATGACAGGTCTGGTTAATTATAAAGACTTCGCAGGTGATGCAAAACCAGCTGCCACAGCCTTTGCTATGACAGGTTATACTTTTCTGCAGGATGCATTAATTATCGCGATCCTGGCGGGTTATACCTCGGTAATATTAGTTATGCTAATGGGACAGTCCCGGGTATTCTATACCATGGCTAAAGACGGCTTACTGCCAAAATTCTTTGCTGCGGTTCATCCAAGATTCCGTACACCCTGGAAAACTAATTTATTCTTCCTTGTTTTTGTAAGCCTATTTGCCGGACTCGTTCCTGTTTCAGATCTCGGACATATGGTAAGTATAGGTACACTATTTGCCTTCACACTCGTATGTATTGGAATCATGGTATTAAGGAAATCATTACCCAATGCAATTCGCCCGTTCAGAACTCCATTTGTGCCTTTCGTACCAGTTATGGGTATCCTGGTTTGCCTTTACCTGATGTATTCTTTACCTACAGAAAGCTGGATACGATTATTTATCTGGATGGCAATTGGTGTTATTATCTATTTTTTATACGGCAAAAAACACAGTAAAGTTCGTGGATTAAGAGATGGAAAAATTATTGAAAAGGACAAAGAATAATAAAACCAAATAGATGCAAAAAGGTTTCGGAGTTTTCTGAAACCTTTTTGCATTAGAACCTATTTTATTAACAGAACGGTACAATCAGAGAATGGAAAATTTCGACTACAAACAGATCCTTTCCGTAACTATGATCTTATTTGCGATCATAGATATTCTTGGTTCTATTCCTGTGGTAATCTCACTGAGAAATAAAGTCGGGCATATTCAGTCTGAAAAGGCTTCAATTGTTGCCCTTTTGATTATGATATTGTTCCTTTTTATCGGGGATGAAATGCTGAAAATTATAGGCCTTGATGTTTCTTCTTTTGCAATTGCAGGGTCTGTGGTGATTTTTATTATCGCAATGGAAATGATATTAGGAATCAATTTTTTCAAGGAAGATGTATCTGAAAGTGCGTCAATCGTTCCTCTGGCATTCCCATTGATTGCAGGTTCAGGAACACTGACCACTCTTCTATCACTAAAATCAGAATATGCAACTCAAAATATAATCGTAGGTATTATTCTGAATATTTGTTTTGTCTACATCGTTCTGAAAAACACGATCCACCTCGAAAAATTTCTTGGGAAGACGGGATTGAATATCATGCGTAAAGCCTTTGGAATAATTCTTTTGGCAATTGCGATCAAGCTTTTCAGAAACAATACCGGTCTTTAAGCAACCTGAACTCTTCAAAATCAATTTTTAATTAATCGGGCAACAAACATTGTATCTGCTTTTTCCTCATAACCTTTAATTAACTCATGAGCTTCAAGCCGCATTCCATGGTTGTGTTGCAACCATCTGATTATTTCCTCATTTTCCTCCCTAAAAGCTGAACAGGTAATATAAATAAGCGGTTTACCAACCTTCAAATACTTGATCACGTTGGCTGCTATCGTCATTTGAAGGTTCTGAAATCCCCGGATCTTGTACTCCTCAAACTGACTGATCATTTCAGGAGTTCTGCCCCAGGTTCCTGAGCCGGTGCATGGTGCATCCAGAATGATTCCGTCAAATTCATAATGATGAATTTCTGGGTCTGCGTTCTTTGTCAGGTCGATTATCTTTTTTTGATAGGTTCTGAGCCCTGCAGCAATAAAGCGCTCATCCAGATTATCCAGAACACTTTCACGGATATCTGAAACCAAAAGTTTAATATCGGGTTGCTCTGAAAACAACAATAATGACTTACCCCCTGATGCTGCACATGCATCCCACCAATGCTCATAACGATTAGGTTTGAAATAAGCTGCTGTTTTTTGTGAAGACAAATCCTGAACTTCATAGGGCTTCACCGTAAAGCTATTATCAGGGAACAAGATATTAAGATTAGTTCCGTTAGGCAGTGCCATTGTCTTCTCAGCAATCATGCGGAATTCAAAAATGCTTTCCTGAAGAGTTTTTAGCACCCGGGATACCGCCAATGGATAAATTCTTATAAATAGATCGGGTTGAACAAAAAATGATCGTAGAAAGGCTGCTTCATCAATTCCATCTGACAAATGCCCGGTAAAGGGAAACACGTCATTGATTTCGAAACCTTCATGTAAAGAAGCATATTTTACTTTCTCATCAAGTGTCAGATAGATCTTTTCATTCAGTTCGGGACGAAAATGTTGGAGAAAAGGATTATCTACGGATGTACAAAGAAATTCAGCAAGAAATAAGCGTTGTTCTATAGATTTATTGGCTACCGCCCTGCCTAGTCTAAAATAATTATATAGTAATCTTGAGGCTGACCGACGATCATTGGAACCCATTTGCTTATTCTTCTTAAAGAAATCAGGAAGGAATTTAGCAAGAGGTTTATCTGCCGGAAATTTTTCAAGTATCCGCATAAAAGTCCTCAATTGCTGCTCTGCTCTCATTTTACAGGCTGTAATTCAAAATTCTGATATCTTAATAGCATTAAACCAATATTCCTGTAACCATACTTAGGATCTTTCACAAAACGAAATTCATTATGTAATCCGGTGTAATTCTCCTTAACCAGGTAATCTGCATACTGCTTTCCATACTTTTCAATCAATGACCCAAAATAATATGCAGTATCAAAGCCTTTAAATGAATATTCTGAAGGTTCCAAACCAAAATCGTCCCGATATCTGGCAACAAAGTTTTTAACATTCTGTGCCTTGTAATTCACAAAATAGGAAGCACTAATGCGGGTATTCAAAGCTTGCATCTTCTCTGGACTAAGGTATCTGGCCTTTATCCAATTAGGATGTCCAAAGACCTCAACACGATATTTTTCATTCTTTAATTTATAAAGTTTGTCGATCAGTGGTAGCAAGAAAGCTCTTTCGGAAGAAGCAATTATTATCAGGTTATTCTTAGTGGTGCTCAGGTAATCTTCAATGCCGATCGCAGTAGAACGTTCTATTATCCGAAATTTAGATCCTGATAATTCTAAAAGAGATCCCTTGATATAATTCGAAAAACGGGCTTCATCAGTTTTTCGGGTATTGATCAAAATGAGTTGAACCTGATCCGGTTTATACTGGTTGCTGATAAATTCTGCAATTTTCAGTGAATGCTGGTCAATCGAATTATTAATGCTAACCAAATCAGGATCATTAAATTCAGATGGCATTGATGCAGCAAGGGGCGAAACCTGAAGAATTTTACCTAAGTCCGAAAATTCGGAAAATGTTCTGATACCTTCCGGGAATATCGGACCTACTATCAGATCCTGATTTTTAACGGACTCAGACATCGCAAGGTTAACTATTTGTGTCTCCTGATTCCGGGTATCAAATACCTGCAGATTGTAATTATGTCCACCGCTGCTAAGTGAATCAAGTGCGAGCTTGAACCCCTGGTAAAAATCTATCGCAAGATCAGCTTTACTGAGATCACTTTTACGGGATGTTTTAAGATTCAGGGTATTCAACTCAAAAGGCAGCAGGAGGACAATTGAATGATCAATATTCATTTTAACAGGTTTTTCAACCTTTGGCGCAGGTTTTTCAACAGGCGCAGGTTCTTCTGCAGGCCTGGTAGGAATAACCTTTTTAGAGCAGGCTGTTAAAAAAATCAGCATGCAAAATACTATCAGATAATTATTCCCACTCAATCGTTGCAGGTGGTTTGGAACTAATATCATACACAACTCTGTTAATTCCTTTTACATTATTAATTATCTCATTCGAAATTTTAGCCAGAAGTTCATAAGGCAAATGACTCCAATCAGCAGTCATACCATCTACTGAACTTACTGCTCTCAAACAGATTACATGTTCATAAGTACGCTCATCCCCCATCACACCTACAGACTGTACCGGTAAAAAGATCGCACCGGCTTGCCAAACCTTATCATACCATCCTGAAGATTTTAGATTGCTGATGTAAATTGCATCTGCTTCCTGAAGAATCTCAACTTTCTCAGGTGTAATATCATCCAGAATACGAATTGCAAGACCCGGACCGGGGAAAGGATGCCTGCCTAACAGAGATGCGTCCATTCCTAAGGTTTTACCTACTCTCCTCACTTCATCTTTGAATAAGGTATTTAATGGCTCAACTACCTTAAGTTTCATAAAATCAGGCAAACCGCCTACATTATGATGGGATTTAATGGTTGCAGAAGGACCCTTTACAGAAACCGATTCAATCACATCCGGATAAATCGTACCCTGACCCAGCCATTTTACATCCTGCACTTCATGTGCAGCATCATCAAATACCTCAATGAAAACACGACCGATAGTTTTCCTTTTAGCTTCGGGGTCTTTGATGCCCGCGAGCTGGCTAAGGAATCGATCTCCGGCTCTCACACCGCGTACATTTAGACCCATATGCTGATATGAATCAAGCACCTGATCAAATTCATCTTTACGCAATAAACCATTATCAACAAATATGCAGTGTAGGTTTTTTCCGATTGCCTGATGAAGCAAAACTGCTGCAACAGATGAATCTACCCCACCTGATAAGCCCAAAATCACTTTATCATTCCCTATCTTCTCTTTCAATGAAGCAATAGTAGTTTCTATAAATGCATCCGGTGTCCAGTCCTGGCTGCAACCACAAATATCTACCAGAAAATTTTCAAGAAGCTGCTTGCCATCCGTGCTATGAGTTACTTCAGGATGAAACTGAATTCCATAAACATTAGTATTTTTAATATGATAAGCTGCAACCTTCACAGAATCTGTGCTTGCTATAATTTCAAAATTATCCGGGATCGATGCAATGGTATCGGCATGAGACATCCAGGTTTGGGAACCCTTGGATATATTTTTGAACAAAGGATTGGTATGGTCGATATAATCGAGACAAGCTCTTCCATATTCACGTGTAGATGATGCCTTTACCTCGCCTCCAGAAGTATGGGCTATGTATTGAGCACCATAACACACACCCAGAATAGGAAATTTCGCCTGCAAATCCTGAAAATTAATCTGTGGTGCATCTGATTGCCTGACAGAATACGGACTTCCAGAAAGAATAATACCCTTGACGGCAGTATCAAATTCCGGAAGATGGTTGAATGGGTGTATCTCGCAGTATACGTTTAGCTCTCTGACTCTCCGGGCAATAAGTTGTGTGTATTGCGACCCGAAGTCAAGAATGATAATTTTTTCTTGCATGGACAAAGATAACTTTTTTGCAGAGAGGCTGAAAGTAGTAAGTAAGCTTTTAGAGCATTTATGTCCAATAATATTATTTTGATAAATTTGTCGCATGAATAGGCTAGACACCCCTGTTGTTTCCTTTTTAGCTCATTTACAGCCTGTGGATGGGCCTATGGTACACCACGTGATTATCATTCCTGACGAGATCTCCAAACAGTACGTTAGTGTTAAGGGTTCAGTCCGCATTTTATGCAGAATTGGAGATAAGCCTGAGTTCCCCTGTGCACTGGTTCCCCGGCACGGCCGCTATGTGGTAATTGCAAGTCTGCAACTAATTAAGGAAAATAATCTTTCAAAGGGTTCAGCCTTCAATATGTCTATTCGTACCGACCCGGGCAATGGACTTGATCTTCCTGAAGAATTCAGCGAAGTTCTGGCTCAGGACGAATTTGCTTTCCAGGCATTTTTAGCACTTAAAGACGGGGGGAAACGGGGTTATATTTATTATATTAGACAGGCGAAGTCAATCGAAACACGCATTAAAAGAAGTTTTGAGGTTGCTAAGAAGTTGAAGGAGAGATTTTAAAAAGCTGAAAGGATAAAGCTGAAAGCTAAAAGATGTAGTTAATAACTGATCGATTTATCATATATAAAAAATCAGGCAATGCCAGCTAAACTGATAATTGGCGACTATTAAATAAAATGTAAAATGATTGGACAGATTTTTGCAGGGATAAATTAATGAAGTCAATGATTTTAAACGCTTTACTTTTAGTTTTACTTTCGTCTTGTGATATTCCTTCGGGGGATCATTATATTCCACCACCTAAAATAAAAGTAGTTCCGGCCAATGATATTGCTGTAAAAAAGCCAGTAGAACTATTTGAATACAATGCTGATACATTAGCTCCCGGATTCATTAATACCAAACAAACCAGATCAGATGAGTTGGTTGATTTTGCAGAAACACTGGAAGGTATCCCATACAAATATGGATCAACCGATCCCCGTTCGGGATTTGATTGCTCCGGATTTATCACTTTTGTTTTTAATCATTTTGGCATATCCGTTCCCAGATCATCCATAGATTTTACTCGTATTGAAAAGGAAATACAACTAAGAGAAGCGAAGCGGGGTGATATAATTTTGTTCACAGGTACAGACAGCACCAAGCGCGCAGTTGGTCATATGGGCATCATTACCTCCGACGAAGGGCAGAGCCATGAATTTATTCACTCCACTTCCGGAAAAGCTTACAGTGTTACCATAACTCCATTAAACCGGTATTATCAGGGGCGTTTTGTGAAAGTAATCCGCATTTTCAAAGACAATGAGAATTGAAAGCAAAGTTGTCTTCTACTAGATTATCCCGTAAAGTGAACCACCCTTTTCTCCGAGCCTGTCTACTCTTTTTTCTACCATTTTATCTTTAATAAGTTCAGGTGCATGGTGCTTTTTAAGTCTGGCATCTATGATCATCGGCCCTTTGCATCCCCAATGTTTATGCTCAGTGAAGGAATTTATCCCATAAATATCATGTGAAGGATTACTCCGCGTAAAGCTAACCCACACAAAATTATTTATACTTTCTGCTACAAATCCGGCATCATCACATAGAATAATTAAAGGCAGGCCATTTAAATCTTTGGATGACAATAGAGAGTTCAGAACCCCGACCTCATATTCGGTCTGCTGATGACTTTCAAAGGCAGGCGATTCGAGCGCCAATACGCCCGGCATAACCATTTTATAATTGGAGAATGAGCCCGGAAGCGAGAAATATGCAGGTAATTCCGTCCAAAGATTTCGCTTCTTATCGCCTGCAGCAGCTATGGCAACTTTCGAACCGGAATTTATATCAGTTCCACTGTAGTCAAGAGTATCAATCGTAGTTCTGGTATAGAAATGAAGGTCACGGCTAAGGTCAATCCGTTCCAGAATATGCTTAAAAAATCCCTGAATATTGCTGGTTTTGAGTGAAGGGTCATCCTCTTTACTGCAGATAAACAAGTATTTAGCGAGGCTTAACTGACTTTTACCCAATATATGATTAGCGATGGTCAGGATCTCCTGGGGCTTTTTTTCTTTCAGATAAGGTGTGTAACGCTCACTTCCGATTGCAAACAGCAAGGGATGAACTCCTGCTGCATCTACAGCATTGACTTCATGCAATCCCGGAATTTCTTTTGGAATAGCAGAACCGGTAATCTCATGAATCAATGCTCCAAAGCTTGTGTCTTCCTGCGGTGGTCTGCCAACAACAGTGAACGACCAGATGGCATTTTTACGATGGTATACATTCCTTACTTTCATCAAAGGAAAAGGATGTTTTAGACTATAATATCCCAAATGATCTCCAAAGGGGCCTTCAGGCTTATTCTGACCAGGTTCTACTGTACCTGTAATTACAAAATCTGCATCAGAGGATATACAAAATCCCTCGGAGTCATAAAAATATCTGAACCTTCTGTTACCAAGGGCACCGGCAAAAGTCATCTCCGATAGCCCTTCAGGTAATGGCATTACAGCTGCCAGAGGATGAGCAGGAGGACCGCCAATGAAGATACTTACCTTCAGTGCTTCACCCTTTGCATTTGCCTTAGTTTGATGTATTCCGATACCCCGGTGCAGTTGATAATGCAAGCCAATTTCCTGATCCTTGATGTAATCATTACCTCCTAACTGAATCCTGTACATACCAAGGTTCGCATTCATTATACCAGGTTTATCAATATCTTCAGTGTAAACCTGGGGCATTGTTACAAAAGGGCCGCCATCCATCGGCCAGTTAACTATTTGAGGTAAGGCAGAGATTGTGGTTTTACCAAATTTAACCGGAGAAAACATTTCCTTATTCCAGGGTAAAGCAGAGAATGCGGTTAAGCCAGATCCGGCATATTTAAATGGATTTTTAACTGCCTTTAATGGATCAGATTTGAGATCAACGAGCGTTTTTATCGCTTCCAGGGTATCCCGAAACATAAATTTTGACCTCTCCAGGGTACCGAACAAATTGGATACTGCCGGAAACTTACTTCCTTTGATATTTTCGAACAGAAGCGCAGGCCCTTCATTTTCAAATACCCGCAGATGAATTGCAGCAGCCTCCAGAAAAGGGTCAACCTCTTCCTTTATTCTGATCAGATGACGATGTTTTTCAAGATCTGAAACACACTCTGCAAGACTTTTATAACCCATGGATACAATTGATTGAAATAAGGCTGCAATTTAAGAAATTGCAGCCTGTGAAGAATAAGAGATATCCGCGATAATGTTAAAGAATTGCAATCTTCTCAGAACTTCAGGCATTCAACTCCAAACCGGTTCAAAAAATCAACACCTTCGTCTGAAGGAAGACCTTTATATTCGGCGTAGGATGCCTTGTACCATACCTTTTTGATCCCTGAAGAAAATATGATCCTTGCACAGGATAAGCAAGGCGAAAGGGTAAGAAAAAGCGTAGAACCTTCGAGGGTAGATCCGTTTTTTACCGCATAAAGTATCGCATTCTCTTCTGCATGAAGTGCAAGAGAGCAACTATTTTTCGAATCACGCGGACAACCGGTATCTGGCCATTCTTCATCACAATTATGAGTGCCCGCAGGCGGTCCGTTATAACCGATGGAGATAATACGTGTATCTTTTGTCAAAACAGCACCGACCTGAGCCTTTACGCAATGTGAGCGTTCGGCCAGGTCAGTTGCCAGATTCATAAATATCAGGTCGAAGCTTGGTTTAACTTTCATTAATGGGATACATCAGCGTCCAGCTCATTAACGTCAATACCTTGCTTTTTCAATTCAGCGCTTACTTTTATTGCAAAATAAACCAGGTAGACAAAACACAGGAATGGAACAATATAGGAGAAGTGAATACCACTGGTATCAGCCAGAATTCCCTGAACCGGTGGAATGATTGCTCCACCCAATATCATCATTATAAGGAATGCTGAACCCTGTGAGGTATATTTTCCTAAACCTGTTATCGCAAGGGCAAAAATACATGGCCACATAATTGAACAGCATAGCCCGCCGCTTAAAAATGCATATATAGCAACCTGGCCTTCAGTCATTAATCCGATGATCATTGCTATAGATCCCAAAACACTAAATGTCAGCAATGTCTTGGCGGGTTTATCCTGACTGAAAAAGAACCCGGCAATCAAAATCACTATACATATACCGTATATAAGGAATTGCTCAATAGAAGCCCCATTTAAATGATTTGCGAGAAGGATAACCGCAAAGGCAATAAAAGGAACGACAATAGTCAGAATAGTTTTTGTACGCTTTTCCAGTTTAAAGATACTCACAGCACCAGCCCAGCGGCCAATCATCATACTTCCCCAATAGAGCGAAATAAATGGCGCTATTTCAGATCCGGTTAATCCCCCAAATTCAGGAAGAGCCAATAAGGCACCCATATTACTTTGAATAGTTACCTCTACCCCTACATAAGTAAAAATAGCGATCATCCCAAGAATAAGCTGCGGATATCCCATTGCCCCCCATCCTGTTCTGTCTTTCCCGGCGGATCTGAGTGCCAGAAGCAGCGTAGCTACCATGATAAAAAGCGAGAGATAAACGAATATATTCATGCCTATGCCAGTTGCAGCTGCAATTGGATTTGCTGCTAAAATCAATAAGAATGCAACGAAAATAACGAACAGAGGCATATTGGTCTTGCCACTGGCTTCAACCTTTTCATCACTGGTTACTTTTGGTAATTTAGCCATCCAGAAATAAAGTGCAACTGCCAGAAACAATCCTGCAAGGATATAATAAAGCATATTGATCGACTCAATTTCCACTTCCTTAGGAGCAGCACTGGTAGCTGTTCCGAAAAGGATAATACTGACTGCGATCGGGCCTAAAATTCCACCAAGATTATTAACACCACCTGCCAGATTCAATCGATTGGCACCGGTTACCGGACTTCCAAGAGCAACAACAAATGGGTTAGCAGCAGTTTGTTGCAGTGAAAAGCCAATTGCAACGACAAAAAAGGCAGTCAGAATAAATGCGAATGAACCCGAACCAACCGCAGGAATCATTAACAATGCTCCACCTGCTGATACAACGAGCCCTATCGCAATACTATTCTTGTATCCCAGATAATTCAGAATATCAAGTTTAATGATCTTGGAAGCATAGAATAAGATTAGTGATCCAATAAAATAACCGCCATAAAATGTAAAGTCAATTAATTGAGACTCAAATTGTGTAAGATTAAAATGTGTCTTGCAAAAAGGAATAAAAATTCCATTGCTGGCCGCCAGAAAGCCCCAAAAGAAAAACACTGTAATCAGTGTATACAAAGCCGAGGAATAATTTTTTTGTGAATTGCTATCCATAACAGGTTTCTATTGTTAAATAATTATCTAACATAAATTAAATTTCTCATATCTCTAAGTTTTAAATGTTTTTATCATTCTTATCCATTTGTCTTTGTTTTTAGGTTAATTTGCGAATCTAAATTATAGGATAAAATATTCGGAATGATAGAATCAATCGTTTCAGGAATAGGATTGGGATTTGTGCTTTCGTTTCTAACCGGACCTGTATTTTTTGCTCTGATAAAAACAAGTATTGAAAAAGGATTTTCTGCAGGTGTTTCACTTGCAGGGGGTGTAGTTGTCAGTGATATATTTTATGTTGGCATTAGCTTGTATGGAACCTCATTTATCGCACTTGAAAATACTTACCGGCTTCAAATAGGGATTGCTGGCAGCAGCATTCTATTCGCAATCGGACTTTATTATCTTTTTAAGAAAGTTAAGGTGAATTATGAGGAAACAAGCTCCAAGAGAAAAAACACCGGTTATTTTCTCAAAGGATTTTTAATGTGTATTTTTAATCCGGCAATTCTATTGTACTGGCTGAGTGTCACCAGCAGTGTCATATCCATCTCAGGAGAAATTAAATCCTCAGAAATAATTCCATTTTTTGGTTCGATTCTGGTCACCCAATTTAGCCTGGATGTCTTAAAGGCATATTATGCGAATAAGTTTAGGTACAAGATCAAGGAAAAAAATATTGCCCGATTAAACCGCATTGCCGGAATCCTGATTCTGATCTTTGCAGCCCGTTTGATCTATAATTTATTGACAGGGCACTCACTTGTTTAATTGATAGTTGACAGTTGACAATTGAATTTGTATTGAGTTTTAGTATTGAGTAATTAGACTAAATTCGGGTTCAGCTAAAACTCCATTTTAAAGAAGATTGTAAAAGAAAGAATCTTATTTCAATTGAAAGAAATAGTTCTGCTGAAGTAGTATTATCAATTCTCAACTGTCAATTATCAATCACTAGTGTCCGGTAAAAATAATTAAAAAAAATAGGGAGGAACGAATTCCTCCCATGATGTTGGTTAGCTTTGAGTTACGACACTTAAATTAACCATGAACAAAAGTACTTTTTTTACCGGA
>Ga0123337_10000779_pt1 | contig 48333 bp, 22 predicted proteins | sample frozenSSSSmetaG_FD_89792 | JGI IMG/M metagenome (GOLD analysis project Ga0123337, IMG submission 89792) | Glacier valley bacterial and archeal communities from Borup Fiord, Nunavut, Canada, to study Microbial Dark Matter (Phase II) -... | ecosystem: Environmental > Aquatic > Freshwater > Ice >... | reverse complement strand
TGGTGGTGTTGCCGGTCGCGAAGACGACGCTGCCCGCGCCGGTTGACGTGAGGGTGTTGGTGGAGAGGGCACTGGTGATACCCGAAAAGACGATGGTTTTGCCGTGGACGTCGAGCGTGCCGGTGCCGGTCAGATTAAGAGTAAAGTAACTGTTTGCCGCGATCGTGGCGGCACCGAGGTCGAGGGTGCCCGCCGTCACCGCCAGACCGATTCGAGCGTCACCGGACGTGTCCCGTGACTTGAACGTGCCCCCGCTGATGACGAGCGTGCCGTCGCCATTCTTTTGCAAGGTCAGCACCCGGCTGTTGCCCGTAAAGTCAGCCGTGAGTCCGATGGCAGTGCTCTGCGTACCGGATACGACGCTGGTCGCAAAGATCCGGCTTCCAGTGGTCGACGACGTGATTTGGACGTTGAAGGCGTTTCCGCCGCTGAGGCTGGTGGTCGTCAGATTGCCGCCGTTCAAACGGAAGGTATACCCCGTCGCGTTGACCGCAAGATCGTTTGCCGTGATGGCCGCGCCGGTGGTGACGATTCCGCCTGAGGTATTGAAGACCGCCGAGTCATTGTTGGCATTGGCCCACACCGAGTAGACATTCGTCGTGCCGTTGTTTTCATTCGACCAATTTTTGAGCGTGGCGTCCCAAGTGCCCACACCGTAGGCAGGAGCCACGCCGTCGGTTTGATCAGTAGTTCCGCCGCCCCAGTAAAAGGTGGCGGCGTTTGCGCCATGCAGCAGACTGATGAAAAGGAAGGTGGTGGTGATCCCTCGGTTGATCTGATTTTTATTCTTCATGGGTTTAATTCTCAGGTTTGTTGGAAGTTGGACTCGGGTTGAGTTGGTGCTAAATGAGAAGTTGGCGGAATTTTGCTGGCTGGCGAGAATAACGCAGGTCAAACTGTTGCCCAAATCGCATGGTCAATCGGATTTCACTTCGAGATATTGCCAAAGAACTCGGCGTGCATGTCAGCACGGTGTCGCTTGCCCTGCGGAATCACCGCAAGATTTCCGCTGCCACGCGCGAACGGGTCAAGGAAGCCGCCGAACGTCTCGGTTATCACCCGGATCCCATGATGGGAGCGCTTTGCGCCTATCGCCAAAGCCGGCAGACGGGTTATCGGGAAACCATCGCTTGGATCGACTCCTATCCCACAACTGGCCCTTACTGGTACGAGGGCTACTTCACGGGAGCGACCGCTCGGGCAAGTGGCCTCGGCTATGCCATCGAACGATTCTGGCTGCACGAGAAGGGCATGACGGTGGCACGTCTCAACAGCGTGCTGCGAAGCCGCGGCACGCATGGTGTGATGGTCGCGCCACAACCGATTTCTCACGCCCACATGCGCCTCGAATGGGGAAATTTCGCCGCCGTTCGATTTGGGTATTCCCTGCACTGGCCGCAACTGCATCTCGTCACCTCGCACCAGTTTCTCAATATTCTGAACTGCGTGCGGCACACAGCGAAACTCGGTTTCAAGAGAATCGGGCTGGCGATTTCCAAATACGAAGACGAGCGCGTAGGGCGGAATTTTTCCGGCGGTTATGCCGCAGCACAGGCCACCATTCCGGAGGCAAACCGCATGCCACCCTGCATCCACACCACCGGTTACAGACAGCGGGTGAATGCAACACTCAGCAAAAGCGGGGCCATGAGCCGCGAAATTCTTCCTTGGGTGGAAAAATACCGCCCCGATGCCATCATCGCTCTTTCCGGTGAGCTGATGGGACTGCTCGAAGGCCAAGGTCTCGACATCCAAGTGGTCCAACTCGCACTAGCCGATGCAACTGCAGAACCTACCCAGCCAGGAATCGATGAACGTCGCGAGGAAATCGGCCGGGCCGCCGTCGAATATGTGGCCGACATGATCCGTCGTGGCGAGCGGGGAATTCCCCTACTGCCACGCATGTTGATGGTGCCGGGCATCTGGCGCAATCAGATTGCAACCAAAGGTCCAATTGCGAGCGCTAACCAGAAAGTGGGACAGACGTTTGTTTAGCACTAACTTGAAAGCAACGGCGAAAAGGGCTGTCCGGTTTCAAACCATATGCCATTGCTTGCTGGTATTCATCAGGCTCTTGCCAACCTAACCCAGGTTTGATCTCCAGCGGCTCCCGAGGAAGATCCGAAGGATGAATTTGCGTGAGCAATTCGGCGTGGGACAAATAGGGTCAAAGGCAGCGCGACTAGGGCACACGGAAAAGCCATTTGGCGAGGAACATGGCGGGGATATAGACGAGAAGGTAAACGATGAGCCAAGATGCCAGCCATCCGGGGCTGCCCATGAGAGCATGAAGATGATCTGCGGGTTTCCAGAAGACGTCGTTGCCTTTGGTTTTTTGTGAGGCATAGAGAACCTTAATGTTTTGGATGGGTTGGGAGGGATCGGTGCGGATCACTGCCTGCACGGGACCTTTGTCGTCCTGGAAATCCTCCCGGGCCTCCGGGGCATGGCGGTTTCCTAACACAATTGCGGTGGCGACCGGGGTTGCGCCTGCGGCGCGCAGGTTGATAGGAAAACGTCCAGATTGATTTTTCGGGGTTTGGACAGTCCACGCCATGGTCTGCGCGGGGATGGGTTGTTTCAGGAACGCATCCAAGCTCGCCACAGTAAGGTCGCGGGTAACGCGGGCGGCTTCCCGAAGTTCCCATGGCATGTCAGCCGGGGGTTTTTCGGCCTGGCGCCAGCGGGAGAGTTGCCGCTCGAGGGTGGCGCGGATGGGTGGCAGGGTGCGGGCGGCAGGGGTTTGGTCGTCGATGACAAGTGGTGCGGGGGCGTTGAGGGTGACCGGGCCAGTGTAATCGCCCGCAACTAGTGCGGTGATAAAAACCGTGGTGCCCGAAGTGGGATTCCAACTGCTGGGATCCACCCGTTCCGGCAGCCAGAGGAAGGAAAGCACCATGGGTCCCAAGATCAAACAAAGCGGAACCATGGCAGCCAAGGCGACACGGGACTGCACCGGTGCGGCCGCGGCTAACAGGGCGCGGCGACGCGGGCAATCCGGCGGTAAGGTCAGGGCTTCGCGGCGGAGGTTGCCGGCCCTGGCCTTGGCTAACAGGAGTCGCTGGTTGTCGGTGAGCAGACGCTGGCCGAGCATACTGTAGAAACCGAGGAAGACGGCCATAAGCGCAACGAGGGCCGGGCGCCCGATGAAATCCACGGCAGGCAATAACAGAGCGTCGAGGAGGCCAAAACACGGCAGTTTCAACCATGCGGGAGGCAGCAGGAAGACAGCAGCTAGAAAGATTCCCCAGACAGTGAGGGCGATATTGCGGAGGCGGGCGGCACGCCGGTCCTTGGTGGATGGCGGCGGCGGAACTTGCGCTGGCGGGATATGGGTGTCGAGCGGGTCTGGCTCGTTAGATATGGGTTCCGCGGATTCCCCGTCGCGGCGCACCGCGCCGGTCCTGCCGTCCACGGTGAGGATCTCGCCGTCGGTGTAGCGGCGGGTGGCTCCTTCGACCACGACGGCAGGGACGCCCATTTCGCGGGCGACGACTGCGCCGTGTGAAAGGGTACCACCCCGTTCCATGATGACCGCCGCAGCTTGGACAAACAGCGGAGTCCAGCTCGGATCGGTACTGGGGCAGACGAGCACATAGCCCGGGGCCGTGACTTGGAAGTCCTCCGGCCTGAATACGATGCGGACCGGCCCGGTGGCGGTGCCGGGTGAGATGGCAAAAGCGTTAGGACGGGAATCCGGCCCGGGGGCGGGGGTTTCGCCCAGACGGCTGATGGAACCACAGTCAATGACGGCGGGAAGATCCAAGATTGCCAGCGCGGCCCGTTGAGCGCGTCGCTCGGCAATCAAGTGCAGCGGAGCGAATCCGGTAGCCATGGAAGTGCGCAGCTCCGGGAGCGTGAGAAGGAACACATCGGCGGGTTCGTCAATTGCCAGCCGCCGACCGGCTTCGAGCGCGACGTCACGCAGGAGTTGGTAACCGAGCATCAGGTGGTGCTTGCCATTTTCCCGCCATGGCAGATGCCGGCACACCTGTGTTAGATGCTGCTGGAACACGGCGCGGTCACCCGAGGAAAGGGTGGAGGATAGTTCCTCGCTACGCCGCCGTGCGGCCTCGGTCCGGCGATGGTGGAGTTCCCGCGGTGATGGGCCACCCACCAGTGGTCGGATGAGGGCCTCCAGAGCGACAGGCCGTTCGCGCCAACGGGCGGTGACTAGGTCAAACTCAACGGGTGCGCGGTGACCATAGCTCCGCAGCCACTCGTCCCGGGAACCCTCACCATGGGCGATACGGTGAAGATCGTCGGTGGCGGCAAGCGTGAGATCGGGTTCAGCGGCACCGGCTAACAGGTTGACCAGAGACTCAGGATCCTCGTCATGGAAATGGACCGCGACAAATTCCTTGAGTCGCCCGAGCGCGTGAGCACATAACAGGCTTGGCAGCAGTGACTGCGGAGCGAATTCATCCATGACGCGGCATTCCCGGAGCTTCCAGAGATCCATCAACTCGCCGGGAGTCATCGCCGACAGATTGCGAGTCTGCTCGCTTTCCACCCAGCCCGCAAACGCCGGGATGATTTCGTTCTCGAGACGGGGGACCCATTCCGTCGCGAGCTTTTCCAGCGTGCGGTTCACGGCAGCGATGCGGCGCCCGCAACGAATTTTCTCCAGCATGCTGCCCTTGGGCAGGGTGGGAGGATTCTGTGCAGTGTCGGGATGGGCCTTCAACAGATCCGTGTCGTATGCAAACGGGAATCCGCCAAAGAACATTTCCGAGGCGAGGGAAAGATCCATATAGATGCGCCCGGCGATGAGGTCGAGGAAGCCTCCCTGTTGGACCTTGGCGGAGGGCTGGAAGCCAGCCAGGCGGTACATGTTGCCAAAACCGCCCGCACCGGACATGAAGCGGTGCATGACGCTCCAGGTGAGCGGGGTGGGTTGCGGCAGGGTTTCGCTCAGGTTGTGGCGTGCCCAGGCACCCCGCCCGGCCGCCGTGGCATCCAGCAGGATTGTCTTTTCCGACTCTAACAACATAGGCAGCAGGTCGGCATGGGACAGGGTGGTGATGGCCCGGGACTGGAGGAGATAGAGACGGCCCCCGGCGAAAGCCCATTCGGTGTCCTGCGGCGAACCAAAATAGCGGCGGACGCGCCAGCCGAGTTGCCATAATTCATGAATCTGGCGGGAGTCCAGGCAGGATTGGCGGCGCTTGAACTCGGGGACCGGGGTCGACTCGTGGCTGCCGGGAACGAACTGGATGGTTTTGTCGGCAATGACGGCCTGTTTGACCGAGCCATCGCGCCGATCCAATGTTAGAGTATCGGGCTGGACGATACCGCTGACCACGGCCTCGCCCAGGCCCCAACTGGCTTCTACGAGCATTTCATTCAAACAGCCCGGCTGTGGATTGTCGGTGAAAAGCACACCCGCGACTTCGGCGTGAATGAGTTCCTGCACGACGACAGCCATGGAGACATGGGCGGGGTCGATGTGGTGTTCCTGCAGGTAAGAACGGACGCGCGGGCTGTCGAGGCTGCTCCAGCAACGCCGCACGGCGAGGAGCAGGGCGGAGGCACTACGGACATCGAGGATGGTTTCATATTGGCCGGCCATCGAGGCTCCAGCCATATCTTCGGCGGTGGCGGATGAGCGCACCGCAACGGGAGGTTCCCCTAGCGCGCGGTAGGCGTCGGTGATGGCGCGGGCGAGGTCCGCGGGGATGGCCTCGCCGGAGTGGGCGACGCGGGCACTCTGATAGGCCGCGGTGGTGACGACGAATCCGCCCGGCACGGGAAAACCCGCGGTGATCAGTCGGGCAAGGTTGAGGGCCTTACCGCCGACGAGGTGCACGTCCTGGCTGGCTGCCAGAGGCAGGATCGCGGCGGCGTCAGAATTGTTAGCAGGAAGAGGGTTCATTCAGTCAGATTTTTCCCATTGAAGGCGCGCAGGCCGCCGGTTTCGGTGCCGACGTAGAGTTTGCCACCGGCGATGAAAGGGGCGCTGATGCTGAGCCCAAGCTCGCCTGGCTTGTTAGGATTGTTGAGGTAGTGGCGTTCGATCACTTTGCCGGTCAGCGCATCCAGCACAAACAAATAGCCGAGCTGGTTCATGGCATAGACATGACTGCCGGTGAAGGCAGGGCCGGCGAGCACGGCTGCATTTTCCCCGAGGAGAGTGCGCCAGAGGATGTTGCCGTTGTGGGCGAGGTCGAGGGCGATGACTTCGCCGTTGCGCACGGGTACGATGGCCTTGCCGTCGCGGATGGCGATGGCGCCGAGGACGGCGTCTGGGAGCACGGTTTGCCAGCGGATGGCACCGGTGGTGCGGTCGAGAGCCAGCACGAGTCCTTCGGGATCGGGCGCGGCGAAAACAAAATCGCCTTTGCCACAGCCGACGATCACCAGGTCAGCGGTGACACTAGCAGAAGCGGTGGCGGGATGAGGAGTTGCGGTTTTCCAGACCAACCGCTCAAGGCCTTTCGCTTTAAGCTCCTCATCCGGAGCGATACGCAGGGCATAAACGGCCTGGCCATTGACGCCGCTGCCGATGTAGGCCACGCCCCCGGCGATGGCGGGTGAACTTTCGGGATCAATGACAGGGTATTTCCATAACTGTTTGCCATCGGAGATGCGGGCGGCTAACACAAAACCAGGATTGCCTTCCTTTTCCGGGTCCCCTTTGGGTTTGTAGTCCGGCGCTTTTTCCACGGCTCCCGCACCGACCACCACGATGTCTCCCTCGATGGCGGGTGAGCTTTCGACATGGAGAGGGGTGGGAATCATCCAGCGCACGGTGCCGGTTTCGGTATCCAGACAGACGAGTTCCGACTCGAAGTCGAGGTGAAGCCCTTGGCCGATGAGCAGGGATTTGCCATCCGCCGAGAGCGCGGGAGAACTGAAGAAACCTTTGAAATCTTTTTGGGTCCGCGGGTCCTTGAGAGTGGTACACCAGACGGCTTCACCAGACCCGGCATTGAGGCGGAAGACGGCCCCATAACTGCCCGGCGGATCCAACACGGTGGATGTCCCATAGACGGCATTGCCATGCACCATAGGCGAGGAAAGCATCATGGCGTTTTCTTCGCCGGTATATTCCCAGAGGGCTTGCAAGCCGACAGGTGATGGACCATCGGAATGTCCGGTCCGGGCCGGACCGGAACGGAAATAGGTGGGAAGGTTAGAAGCCGCTACCTGGGTGTCAGGTTGGCTCGCTTCAGGCTGGACGGTGGCACGGCCTTCGGCTTTTTGGAGGTCGAGGGCGAAACGGACCCAGTTGGTTTCGCCGGGCGCAAGGGTATTGCTATCGCGTGCAAAAGCGGCGGGTGCCGGGGTGAACCAACCCGGGGCCAGCCAGAGCAGAATGCCAGAGGCGAGCAAGCCGAGCGGCACGGCAGGACGGGTGCGGCAGATCCGCAGCCACTCACTGGGTTTGAACAGAATGGCGGCGAGGCTAACAATTCCAGCGAGCAGAGCGGGCAGGATGGCGGCCCCGGCATTCACAAAAATGGGAACGACGGCGAGTGTGGTCATTGCTGATTGATTAAGGTCCGTCGCAACGGGACAGGCTGTGGAGGTGATAAAACATGGGTGAGGTAAGAGCGTGCTGCGGGATGAGTGGGTAGAACTGGGGTCGACAGGAAAGATCCTCGTTGCGCGGCGCAGTGTCGATCCCCTCATTCGGGGGAATCCGCTGGGGCATCCCCCAGATAGCCCCTAGGTTCTGGTGTGGTTTATGTTCTAAAACCCTCGATTCCTGAAACCTTCAGAAATTCTGATTGCCGGGGAGGTCTGCGTGTCGGCCTGGTTAAAAGTTTGAGGCGGATTTAGTGACTGGAGGGCTTCGCGTTCCATCCATCGACCATCGTTTCGCCATGGACGCGCACTCGAATTTGAGGGGGACTGCCAGGCCGCGCTGTTCCTGGCTCATGGGGTTTGCGTACCTTGCGGTGTCGCTGACGTTCGTTAGCAAGTTGTTGGTGATCGCCGCAGCGGCGCTAGGTTCGTTGCGGGAGCAGCGGGCGGGCCCGGCCGCGGCATTCAATGATGTTATTTTGGAAGTGGAAGGTCTTGAAATCGCAGCCGGGGAAAATCCGAACAGACCCCCGGCCCGCGGAGTGGCGGTAGTGCGAGCGATGATGTGGTTATTGCGGACCTCAAGGTTGTTATACGGTTCGTTGATCCAAATCACGCCGCGGCCCGGGTTGTTGACCAGGTTGTTGTGGAAGCTGGCGGGACCGCTGGCCGGGGCCTTGCCAAAGCCGGAAATGGTATTGCCATGGTCCATCTTAGGATTGAAGTCGAAGAGGTTGTGATCGATTTCAACGCCATTTCGGACGAACTCGATCGAGTAGCTGTCTTTCAACCAGTTGTGATGGATAGGAAAAGTGCTACCGCTTGCGGGCACCGGTCCACCCGCATGTTTCGGAATCGAGATAGTGCCGTGGCACGTGTTGTGATCGATTTCCATGTCCTCGTCGTTCTCGAAGGGGAACTCGATGGAGAAGTTCACTTCAATGGTGTTGTGGTGAATATGGCAGAGTTTTCCTTGTCGGCCCTTAATGCCGTAGAATTCATCGGCAGCGCCCATTTGGGTTCGGACAAAGTGGTTGTCAGAAATCTCGCAGTCCTTCATCCAGATGGAAAATATGGCGCCGCCGGTGATGCCTCCTTTGAGGCCCGGGGTGCCACGCTCCCAGCGCCCGCCGGCGTCGATGAACTCGCAATCGTGGATTTTCGCCTTTTTCATCGAGAAGGTCCGGATGCCCGCCCATAGAATATCCTGAAAGTGCAGATGGTGAAGATGAAGGTTTTCATTACCCCAGCCGAAGATCGCATCATGGAGGGAAGGGTCGCGCAGAGTCAGACCGGAGATCGTGATCCCGGGCGCGTTGTCCTTGAGCCGAATCAAATAGGCATGGGTGTCCATTCCCTTGACGGTCATCTCGGGGTCAGGAAGGGTCTTGGTGGAAGGCTTCCAAGTGGCGGCTCCGGTGAGGATGGATTTTTCCATGCCCATGCCTTTGAGCGTCATGCCAGCCTTGGGTTCGAGCGTTGCATCGATCATGAAGGTTCCCGCCGCGATCTCAATGGTAGCTCCTTCGGCACCGTCGCGCACAGCTCTTGTTAGTTCACTCCCGTTAGTCACTGGCGCTCCGTGGCAAGGAATGGAATTCAGCAGAACAACCAGCGCTGGCAGCGTGAATGATTTCATGAGATAACTGGTTGTGGCGGTGGAATCAGAAAACGCGGGCTGGGGCTGGTAATGGAGTCGAAGGCGGGGCGTGGGTGGGAATTTCCGCGATAGCGCTGATGCCCTTGCCGCATTAACCGATAGAGGCGATACCGGGAGTGCTTTCCTTCTCGGCCTTACCAAGCCTATTCTCAGGGGCAAAGGCGGTGCCGGCGAGAGCGGCAGCGGATGAGAGGAAACGACGGCGGGATGTGGCGTGCACGGTGGTCCTTGGCAGTTTCTGGGAAAATAAGCGAGGTGAATCCAATCGTGTTTTTAGCTTGCGCTGCCCTGAATTCCTGCCGGTTCATCTAACGAACGCAACTGTATGGAGAGTCTTCTCAAGGCCCGTTGAGACTCGCACCGATCCGCAGGAACATCGAGTCTGGTGCGGATGTTTCCGACCCTACAAAAACTTGCGCCACACCGCCGGATTCGTCGGCGGACCAACCTGGAATCAGTGCTGAGAATGGTCTTCCTCCGATGCTCCGGACAACGGTTTTCCATTGGTCGAGTCCGGTGCTTGTCATAACATCAAGTGTGACATCTGCTGCGTCAGGGTTGCGCCTGAATCCGAGTTTTAGTGACGCCCCATCATAGGATGAGAGCGCGGCGTTGCGCACTGTTGGATTGCCCATCAGCGCATATTCGAGTCCGTTGACGAACAGATCTTCATCGGGGTTTGCCGTCCAACCTGCGAGATTCTCGCTACTCCACTGCCGCTTGAAATAATTCTGACGCCACTTCAGAAATTCTTGGGGTGAGTGGTCAGCATCGCGGAAGTCGGGAGTGCCGTCCAGATTGCTATCGATCAGATCATCCCAGTAACGACCTATTTCTACTGCGTCTGTCACGCCGTCGTTGTCACTATCCGCATCAAGATAATCGGCTAAACCATCATTGTCGGAGTCTACGCCGGAAGGGGCGTTTTCCGCGATATTGACTAATCCATCCCCGTCACTATCCGAAAGGCTGTTCACCGTGCCACGGATGCGAGGCTCCGCAGTGGTAGGATTCTCCCCGCCGGAGGAACGCAGGGCGTTTTTGACGTAGGGCGAGGATATGCTGTCTGGATAGAGCGAGGCGAGGCTGACGAAATCCGCCCATGCTTCGTCATGGCGGTCCAACCATGCCTTGAGTTTCAGAGAGTCCACACCTTCATTGGCGACCATGTTCTTCACCGCTTGAAGGATACGCATGAAATGCAGTCCATAGAGACTGGAGGAAATCATGAACTCACGATCAGCTGGATCTGCAGGCGTGAGAGTTTTGGCGATTTCCACGATGCGCTCGAATTTTGTGATCGCGACATTCTGGTCTGCCAGCACTTGGGCTTTTTCAGCGGAGTTGGACGGGAGCCACGGGTACAGATAATATTGGTCGCGGCACCACCACAGGCCGAGTGCATTGTTGGTGCCGCGTTTGGCGCGCCAGACGGCCTCTGCGGAGAGCCGCGCCAACTCGCGGAAGGCAGTCAACTGCGCGGCGGGCAGGCCGAGTCTTTCGGTGGCGAAACGATGGAAGAGCGATAACTCGGTAACAGCAGGATTTAGCGCCCATTGAGCCATCACCCACGCATTCATTTCACACCAGAGTTCGTTCTGAATATAGGGGCCTTCCCAACCTCCGCCCCGTGACCAAGTCCAGACGCCGCGCATGAGAGGGGAGTTTTGCCAGAGGTGCCGCAGTTTTTGGGATGAGTTTGACGAGTGTTCCTCAAAGCCTTCGATGACGCCGTTGGCAATGTAGTTTGGAAACGCACCTTTGCCTTCGTATTCCCTGGCACATTGCACCTCTACGATGAATGGATGTCGGCCTTGTCCCAACACCTTGCTGTATGGATTGCCGCGATGAAAGTCGCCTTCAACATGTTTGACGGACCAGGTTAAATTGTCGTGAGGCGCAACCGCATTACTTACTGATAGGAAAGACCCTTGATCGGTATCAAAGCTCAACCACGTACGGAAAATGACCTTTTTGCCAAGTTTCACACAAACCTCGTCGCGCAGGATGTTCATCAGCGGTATGATGGTGGCGTTCGGGTCCGTCTTGTTGTCGATTTTGCCTTGATGAAATGGTGCGTCGTCCAGATAGGTCTCCCCAATGCGAACGACAATACCATCCAGTTGCGGATACTGGGTGAACATCATTTTGAGCAGGCGTCGCAGCCACAACTCGGTATCGGCATGGGTTACATTGCCCATCGTTCCAGACATCCCGTAAAGACTGACGAGGCGCTTGGGAAAAAGGACTAGATCACTCTGGCAATAGACCTGCAGGCCTTCCGCCTTGGCGGCAGTGTATTTGGCGGTGATTTCCTCGCGCTTGGCATCCACCCACGCACGGTCTGCCGAGCCTGGCGGAAGGATGATCTTGTCCACGGTGTTGAATTCATCCCAATTGACCGCAAGCTGGGCGGACTCGAACAAAAAGAAAACTTTGCCATTGTAGCCTACGTTTTTGGCGAATGCCGCATTGTTGAACTCGCTTTGATAGAGAGCACCTCCGGGATTGTGATGCACCATGTCAAAGATCACAGGAAACGAGGTAGATGGTCCCGGTGGCGTCTCGGGTGTCTCGCCTGAGATCCGTAGCGAATCAACAGCGAAAGCAACCGTATCCGCACCGGCGTCTTTTTTCCCGAACATGCCGAAAGAGTTGCCTATATTAGAAGAGTTGGTACGGAATCCCATGTTCGCTACCTGCACCGAAGTGCTGCCGTTGGAAACCGTAGTGGTGTAGCTTCGTGAAACCGGGTCTGCCACGATGGTAAAAGAATAAGTGGTGCCTACCGCCGCTGCCATGCCGGTATTAACGAGAAGAGCGGGACTGTAAGCCGCGCCATCGCGGTTGCCGTTATAAACCTGCCACTGTGGGCTGGCACCGCCCACGAGGCGGATCATCCATGTCGCTGTTCCAGATGAACTTATAAATCCCGCATTGTTCGTGATTGCAAGATAATCATTGCTGGAGAATCCGCTGGTAGCGGCATCGACCCGGTAATTGAATTCAAAGGTAACGGGTTTGCTCCCGTCCACGCCCGCTATGCCATCGGTGTTGGTGAAAAAACGACCCATGCCGGAGTCTGAGTCGATCGCGGTGATCGCGACGCGAAGGTGGTTTCCCCCGGTATTCAGCGGTGGAGAGGCTTGCAATGTGGCGGTAACATTGCCGGAGGGAAGATTGCCAGTTCCCCATGCGTTGGTCCAACCATTACCCATCATGCCGGGGTATTGGTCCGGCTGGTTGGATCCCGCGCCACTATCAAAACCTGCTGACACCAAACCTGCTGACAGTGGCGAATAGGCGGCGTAGAGTAGCGACGCGACGAGGAGGCGTCGTGTGAATTTTACATTCATGTGAGTTCATCTTACCGAATCGCCATGAACCGGCATCCAGAGGGTTTTTGTTATATTTCAGCTCAGTTTAAGCCACCCTGCGACGACGCAAAAGAACGGGTAAAGCGGCCATGCCAAGTAGCGCAAGAGAACCCGGTTCCGGCACGATACTGATGTTATCCAACGAGTAACTGATCAAGTCCGAACCAGCACTTACTCTTTCGTTGAAACCGAGCTTGTCCGAGGCTGCGACAGAGCGCCAGCCCAGGTTGCTCCAATTCACCGACGTCGTGCCATTGTTGATCGATCCGCTGTATTTCTTGGTTGTGGGATCGCTGGTGATAATGAATTGGTAGGTTGTACCAGACGCGAGCGCCATGCCGGAATTGACAAAATTGTCGGTATTGAAGGTAGCTCCGTCAGACGCACCATTATAGAGCAGCCACTCATTGGCATTTTCCCCTACAGAAGGAGAAGCTCCGTAGGCGCGGATGATGAAAGAGGATAAGCCGCTAACGTTAAACATCGATGCGCCGTCGTTGTTGTTGGTCGCATGAACTGAGAGATAATCGGTGTTGGAATTGAAACCGGTAAGGGTATTCACCCGCAGATCAAGGGTGAAGGTAACTGGTTGGGCGATGTCCACACCCAAGCCGCCGGTGCCGGTGAAATCGCGGCCCAACGCACCATCAGTCGTCGCTGAATACGTCACGTTCAGGTAGTTTCCAGAACCATTGATAGGCGAACCGTTCGCCACAGTAGCGGTCGGAACGGTGACACCACTGGTTCCCCAACCCGCATCCCAACCCGCACCGGCAATGCCCTGATATTGGTCCACCAAACTGGTGCCGTTGCCGCCGGTGAAATTGGCAAGAATAGCGGCGTGCCCCTGTCCGACAATACCGATGAGGGCGGTCGATAGGAGTAGGCTCTGATGAATAATTTTGGACGATTGCATGATAATCTGAGAATTTTCAGGGAATTGTTGCGGAGCGTAGGATAAAGGTTAAGGAACGGATGTCAGATTGACACGAAGACGCGCGAAGTTTTTTAGCGATGCATTGGGTATCGCAGCCTCGATGCTATCCGCATCCTGCGTGCTGCTTGTAACCTCCCATGAATCAGAAACGCCGAGATCCGTGGAAGTTTCGATGCTGTAAAGGGCGTCACCATTCGTGTTTGCCAATGGGCGTTTATTGAAACTCAAGATGCTGCCGGCATAAGTTCCGGGGCTGGCGTTCGGCTGGGTGGGATTGAGCCCGTCAAGTGCGTATTCGAGCAAATTCGAGATACCATCATTGTCGTCATCCTCGCTCGGTCCCCCAGTCAGATTGAAGCCGGAGGGGCCAGCCCAGTCGTAGTAGTCCGTAGTCGTGGTCGTGCCGTCTGAAATGAGGATATTGTCCAGCGAATAGCTAATGACATCCGTTTCCACACTGACCCTTTGGTTGAATCCCAACTTGTCAGGAGCCGCGCTCGAGCGCCACCCCAGATCGGTCCAATTGACAGAGGTCGTGCCATTCGAAATAGAGCCGCTGTATTTTTTGGTGGTCGGATTGCTGACGATAGTAAAGGTGTACGTCGTGCCAGCGACCATTGGCATTCCCGAATTGACAAAATTGACCGTGCTGTAAAGCCCAGCGTCCGAAGCGCCGTTATATAGCAGCCATTCGCTGCCATTGGTAGTCCCCGAGGGGGCCGCGCCGAATGCTCGGATAATGAAGGATGAAGCACTGCTGACGTTGTATTCCAATCCCGGAGTCACGCTACTGGTACCATGGACGGTGAGGTAATCGCCGTTGGAATCAAATCCTGCGAGCGTATCCACACGAAGGCTCAGGGTGGTGGTCGTGGTAAGGGCGGAGTTGACACCAGGTGCTCCGGTCGTGACGTAGGTACGGCCCACCGCATTATCACCCACGAATGACGAGCTGGCTTTCAAATAATTTCCAGAGGCATTGATGGGAGTGGTATTTGCTACTGCAACGGTTACTGCATTTCCTCCACCCGGAGTGCTGGTTCCCCACGGGCTTGCCCAACCGGCTCCCGCGATGCCTTGATATTGATCCACCGCGGCATTCCCGCTGCCGTCGGTGAAATTCGCGGCGATGTCAGCATGGGCGAGATAACTTCCAGACAATAGGATCAAAGAAAAATTGAGACAAAAGTTCATAATTTGTGGCAAGAATAGGGTTTTGGGAATGCTCGGAAAGAGCCGAGGTGGAGACCTGACATACCACCTTCACCTAGAGAAACGCAAAAGCCGGGGATAAACCCGCCAACTATTTTCTAGAATCCGAAAAATCGGGGTTTTTAGCTGAGGAGTGGCTCCCCAGCGTCGCGATTGCTTCACGCGACAGGATGCGTGCGACGGCCCAGGCATACCAGGTTTCTGTCCCCGGATTGTATGTAACTGCATGGTTTACGACTTCGTTCGGGGTTGCCTCTGCGATCAAACGGGAGGCGGAGGCAAGCTCCCGTTGAGCATCCTCATTCTGTCCGAGATGGTGGAATGCCATGGCGGAGACCAGCTTGACACCGGCGACACGGGATGGGCGGTTTTCTGGGTAGCTTTGACATTTCTCCGATTGGGTGAGCGCTTTTTTGAAATCCAAGCGGCGATAGTCATACAGGGCGAGAGCCATGGCATTCCAACCGGAAAATGATCCCTGTTCGGGATTGGGATGATCCAAGGTTTTCTGCAATAGCAGGGCCATCGGTTCCAAGTCCCGCAAGATCGCCGGGGGGGCCGGACGAAGCAGGCACATTTTGACCATGTGCTCCGCCGCAATGGGGTGTTGGGTGGAAGCGAAGCGCCGGAGCATGTCGAGACGGATCCGATGGTAAGCGGTCTCGTCGCCGTATTCGAGCAGACTGGGAGCTGCGAGTAGCAAGTCCATGCCGACGGCAGTTTTTTCCGGCGGCTCCAACTGGTTCGACTCCATCAGCCCGACAAAACACTCGGAGGCTTCCTTCCAGCGTCCGAGGATGGCGTTGCGCTCGCCCAGGAAGCGCAGAACGCTGGTCGCTTCGGCGGAAGGTTTGATGCTGGAAATCGGAGTGTCCAGCAGCAAGGCGTCGGCTTCCAGAATGAGGTTCTGGCTGAGTAAAATGGCGGCTTTTCCTACTATTTCGCGGGCTTGGACTTGTCTGCGCAGCTCGGATTCCTTGGCACGGGCAAGCTTGGTTTCGCGGAGAGCCTCGCGCTCGCTCAGGAACGCTTGGAAGGCTAGTCCGGTAGCCAGTAGCAAGATGATAAAGACCGTCATTCCCGAAAGCACGATCAGCCTATTCCGTGCTACAAATTTTTGGGTGAAATAAAGCCGGCCGGGCGGATGCGCGTAAACGGGAAGGTCTGACAGATGACGCTGAATCTCAGCAATCAAGCTATTGACGGTTTCGTAGCGCTGTTGGCGGTCCTCCGCAGTGGCCGTGCGGATAATCGAGTCGAGATCCCCACGCAAAGAGGCGATGAGCCTTGCGGGGCGGGATTGGCGCTGATTGGCTAGAGTCGCAAGTTTTTCTGAGTCAACACGCGTGAGTTGCTCAGAGGGCATGAGAGTGTTTCGAGAGTGGGGCATCGCTCCCGGACTCCATGGGAGATCACCGGCAAGCAGTTCATAGAGCAGCACACCGAGGCTGAAAACGTCCGTTCGTGTATCAATGTCTGAATTGCTGGCCCCAACCTGCTCGGGGCTCATGTAAGCGGGTGTTCCCGCAAAGAGCCGATCCGCCTCGCCGGAGGAGATTTCAGTGATGGACAGCGAAATTCCGAAATCGAGGACTTTTGGCAAATCATGACCGCCGCCATCGGAAACGAGGACGTTGGACGGCTTGATATCGCCGTGGATGACGCCTTTCTGATGGGCATGTTGGATGGCGGAACAGACTTGCAAGAAAAGTCCGAGGCGCCGGTGGAGAGTGTAGCGCCGTTCATCACAGAACTTGGTGATTCTCTCGCCCTCAACCAGCTCCATGACGAAATAGGACCTGCCGCTTTCCGTCGTGCCGGCATCTAAGATGCCTGCGATATTCGGATGGTTCATCAAGGCGAGTGCCTGGCTTTCGCGTTGGAAAGCAGCGAGAAATGCCGGAGTATCCATGCCGACGCGGAGTACCTTGATAGCCACCGGGCGACGGATGGGCTCTACTTGATCGGCTAGAAAGACCACCCCGCCGCTGCCGCCACCAAGCCGCCGAATGATTTGAAACCGACCAGCGATGGATCTTGGTAGACCGATTGACTCAATGTCTTCTCCGGTGCTTTGAGGCAGTTCCACCCGACCGATTTCCATGATTTCTCCCGCCAAACGCCTGCGGGTTGACCTGGCGCTCTGAAACCAAGTTCGAGATTCGCCTTCCGCTGCCAGGAGTTCCCGCATGTCCGCGCCGTCGTGTGGGGAATCTCGGAAAATCCAATCGAGAAACGCATCTCTTTCCTGTGGGTTCTCAATCAATCTCGCAGTCTCGAAAACCGCCATCTCGATATCTGGACCCGGGATCATGGCTCTTTGGTATCACGCCGCATCGCGGTTGCGGATCATTTGATAAAGTTTCGCCCGGGCGAACGCCCAATGGCGCTCGACTCTGCGCAGGCTTACCCCCAGCAAATCAGCTGTTTCCTCATTGGTAAGTCCGGCGAAAAATTTCAATTGCACAACTTTGGCACAGTCTGGGTGCTCCGTTTCCATCTGCTCCAAGCATTCATCGACGGCAAGGATGTGACGTTCCAGATCTGAATCGGTTGCAACGTTATCCGCAAAACTCACGTCCACCCGGAAACCCGCCCGTTTACGGCTGGATTTTTCACGCGCCCGATCTACGAGAATACAGCGCATGGCCATGGCTGCGGTGCGGAAGAAGTGGCTGCGGTTATTCCACCTGCGCGGCGTATTGGACGTTAGTCTGAGCCAGGCTTCATGCACCAGAGCGGTGGGTTGCAGGGTAAGGGATGCATTTCCTTGGCGATTCATCTGGGTGGCGGCAAGACGCCGCAACTCATCATAGACAATGGCGAGCAAGTCTTCGGCAACCGCTGGGGATTGATTTTCGGGGTGCTGACTGTGGGAATCCATGAAAGGGCGGCCTCGTTTTCAGGATAACTCGGAATGGAAATTGATAAAGGCGTAATGTGTCATCCAGCGGAGTGGGTTGTAGAGTACTCGTTACCGTCCGCCCCCGCAAAAGTCGACTTACGGGAATTATTCCTGGAATTCACTTTTGGACATTGCTGCCGCCGCAATCATGGATTTTTCACCGCAGAAATGGTGATTTGTTTTGCCTCACCTGAAAAACCCACCGGCCAGTCCTGTTTCGTGCCGTCGGAAAACAGAACAGTCAGGGTATGCGGCCCGGCTGTTTCCCGGACGGCCAGATTCACGGTATTCGGTCCGCAACAACCGGTAGCGATGTTGGAACCGATCATGCGTTTTCCCACGATGCGGCCTTTGGCGTCGACCAGCACAATCCGGGCACCCAGAATGCCGCTTTTTCCAGCAACAGAAACAGTGACAATCTTGGTGCCGGCTAATTTCTGCTCGTGATAATTCGCATTTTCCTTGGCGACTCGTTTGGCAAGCACGTCGTTGACCAGCAGGTTTAACGAACCATCGGACCCGCCCAGCAGGAGATCATTCGCACCATCGCCGTTGACATCGCCCGCCGCGATTCCCCAAGTTGCGCGACGATTCGCCTCGCCCAGAAAGACCGCATCATCGCCTTTCCGGTATTTGGTGGGGACCGTGAACGAACCATAGCCGCGGTTGATGTAGAGCATGTGCATGTTGTCCTCACGACTTGCACAGTAAATATCCACATTCCCATCCGCATCCAGATCCTCGGCCACGGTCGCCAGTTGGGCGTCACTTCCTTCCTCGATTTCATTGCCAAATGGCCCGAAATCGACGGTTTCTCCTGCCACATTGGAAATAAACTTCACATTCCCGTCGGTCGAAACGATCAGGTCGCTGCTGCCGGAATTCCACAGCGGGGCAAAACAACCGGAACCCGTTAGGCCCTTGGCTTCACCGTAGGTCGTGAAATCGAGACGAAGTTTGGACGGAAGGAGGGCGAAATGGTTGTTGCCATCCTGAAGCAGCAGGATTCCCTTGCCGACCGCGAAAAACAGATCCGCGCGGTCATCGCCATTCCAATCGCCAACCGAGAAGAATCCGCTCTGTTTCGCGCCGCACTCCTCCCGGTTTAGTCCCATCTTGCTTGTCGCATCGGTGAAGTTTCCGGATGATTTTCCTGGATTCAAATAAGCAGTCAGTCCGCCATCCTGTTTGGAAATTACCACGTCCGGGTAGCCATCGCCGTTGAGTTCGGCAAAAGCGGAGCTTTTGACCAGCCCCTTCTTTTCTTCTGGCAGAGCATTGGATTTTAGAAACGATCCGTTGGCTTGTTGGAGGAATATCGTGCCGTCCGCCAGCAGGTCCGCCCGGCCGTCGGCATTTACGTCGGCAAAGCTAACCGATTCGCTGCCCAATCCGCCGAGTCCGAGCGAATCCGTGCAGTCTTTGAACTCCATTGCTCCGGTTTGTAGATACAGGCGGTCGCCCCCTTCAGAACAGGCGTAAAGGTCGGGTTTGCCGTCGCCGTTCACATCAAACATCGCCACTCCGCGTACGGGCTTTGGCAATTGATCCACCTTCAGATCGGTGCGGAACTTTGCGACCGGAACTGCGGGAAAGAAATATCGACCGGCGCCCACGTCCGTCATCATTTCTGCCAGTCGGTCCACCCGGCCATTGAAGGTGCCGCCCATCTCGGTCCGCGGTAGATCCGAGGTCCAGGTCCATTGCGGATTCGCTGGATCTCCGGTTTCCTGAATCTCCGCAGTTTTCCACCGTCCGGCCCCCGGATAGATCAACACCTTCGCCGCCGCACCACGGCCTTTCCCTTTGAAGAAAGCGACAACCGACTCGCCTGGCGTGAGGCTTGACTCGCCCAAGGCGATGCGGATTTTCCCCCCTGCATAATCACCTTTGATAACTTGGGTGACACTCAGGGAAGCCGTGCGGTTCGATTCATCCAACTCATCCACACGCAGCAATGCCACGACCTCATAACGGTCGTAGATGCCGTTGGGTTGTAGGCTCGGATTGACAATTGCGAGAACAGTGGAGGGAGCCAGCAGGAAAAGCGCGAGCACACAGGACAGAAACGGGTGTCGGATCATGAGGAAATATTGATAGAAGACCGGTCAACGATCCATGCCATACTCGGTCGGCCCTTCATGCCGTACTATCAGCTTGCTGAGCGGCCCTTCGTTTTTCTCGCCAAGAACAGTGTTTTTCCACTGTGCACTCTCGGACGGTTGACTCATCGCTATGCCGCCGAGACGGAAATCCCGGAACTCAACGCCGTTGAAATCGGTTTTTCCGAGCAGGACGACTTTGATCTTTTCCTTGCGCGCGTAACCGTCAAGCCCTTGGGGAACTCCGCCGAAACGATGCGCCCGTCCACTCCAACAGAAGATCAGGCGGGCTTTCTTCGGATCCGCGCTCGTCACGGCGATGCGTCCGGTAGGATTGAGAGCCAATCCGGTATCATTGACCGTGCTTGCTCCACCCACATTACTGGTGCCTTCCAGCTCCGCATGGACCTTGAAACTTAGCCCGAAAGTCGTATCAGCAGTCAATGGGCGGTCCGCCGTGCCTGCCAGCAAATTGCCCGAGATCACCCAATCACGATCTTCATACTTGTTGCCGATGGATTGCAGCCGCGAACCCGACATCAACACTAGATTGGCCTTGGGCCAGAGACGGTGGCCGCCACGGTCTCCGGGTTGAAAGAGGGTGTCCGGTCCTAGCACAAGCGTGCCGCTACGGATGCGCATCTCATCATCCTGCGCCCATCGGCCCAAGGTTTCCACAGAAGCATTGGGAGCCTTCAGGACATCCAGTTTGTTGGTTAGAAATTCCTCCGCTTTCGGGTTGCCGTCGTTGCGCATGAAGGTGTGTCTGCTGCCGACGAACTGCACGTTCCCACCAAAGATGTTGCCGCCGCCCTTCACCCACAGATTGCCGTGAATGGTGAGACGCGAACAGTCGATACGGGCGTTTTTCCCGACCGTGATGTGGCGTGCCGTCAATGGACCACCTTCGTAATACCCCGCGACATAGACATTCTTTGATTCAGGGAAAATCAAATCGGTGTTTTCATCCGGCGCCTCCGTGGCGGGCTTGCCGTTTTCCTCCCAATTTTCCACAGCGTCAATTTCCTTGATGTTCGTATTGCGCCAGTTTCCGTTTTCCAAGTCGCCACCTTTGACGAAAACCAGTACTCTAGCGGGTTTCCACGTCTCTTTAAAGTAAGCGGTTTTGGGAACGTGAGCGGGCCAAAGCGTCTTGTCCTGGAATTCGGGATTGTGCGCGTATGGCCCTGTTGATCCGGCACTCAGCGTACCAGTTTGATAGAGAGCGGAGACAAAAAGCGCCGCGATGAATCCTGTGTTTTTCATGGAGTGATTAGCTTAAAAGTATGGTTTTGATTTCAGCGGATATCGAGCAGCAGCGCACTGCCAGGGCCTTGGATGACACTGGCAGGGATATCCTTGCCGTCCTTGAAGCTGCCTTGACGGAGGATGATGGGATAGTGGGTGCCCGGTCTGCCGTTATTCCTCCATGAGACGCCAAGTCTGCCTTTCTCGTTGGTGAAGGCGGGGACCAGCGGGGCTTCGCTCTGCCCGTTGCCCAGCGTGTAAAGGACGCCACCGAGCACTTCGAGGTCGCCACTGAGGTTCAGCAGGGATGGCGTGCTCAAGGGTGCTTCCTTGTCACCGGCGGTTGATGATTCCATTTTAAATCCGAGGATGCAGGAGGTGCCGGCATTGGTGAACAGCGGATCGGCCCCGAACTCCGCGTTGAGTTGGCGCGCCCAGAACTTGTGCTTCAGGCCGATTTTGTAATTGCGTCCGATGGTGTCGATGACATGAGTTTTTCCTGCCCCATTGGCGAGCAGACCGTGTTCCTCGATGTCCACATGGCGCAAGACAAGCGTGCGGGACGACGGGTTCTCAACACGTCCGCCAATAAAGAGATGTTCCAGACAAACAGCATCGGCTCCGCTGGCCCCCATGATGAATGCTGGAAGCATTTTCTCCCGTGGTGTGCCTTTGGCTCCGGGGCCGTCAATGCAGCCGTGCATGCCCATGATGAGCTTCACTTTATTGCGAAGAATGACGGGTTTCGCAAATTTCACGGTGATGACAGGCCTTATGAAAATCCACTCGGCTCCGCCATCAATGGCGGCCTGGAGGGCTTCTGCGGTTTCACCACCGTCAACCCAAGAGGCTCCTTCCGGCGGGCGGATGGTTGGAATTTCCTCAATGGGCAAATCCAAGGCTTTGACCGGACCTCCGCTGGCGTTGAGCGTAAATCCTTGGTCGAACTGCGAAACGATTGATGATACGCCTTCCTTGGCTACGAGATCCTTGTCGGCCTTGCTCGTGTCATCGACGACTTTGGCATAGCCCGTGACGCTGACACGGCGAACATTCATCAGCCCCGAGGTGATGATGGCTGCCGGGCCCGTGCCTTTCAAGGTGCTGTCTAGCAGACAAAGCAAACTGTGACCTCCCGTTGATTGGTAAAACGGAGCGCTTCCTTCGAAATCAACATTCCTCATCACCGCGATGTTGTCGGGATTGATCACTGCCATTTTGCGCTGGTTGCGAAGCTTGATGTTTTCAAAGGTCATCCCATACTGATAATGCTCGAATTTGAAGGCGTGATCGAATCCTTCAATGGCGACATCGTGAATCATCCCGGGCCCGGGCCAGCTGCGGGTGAAGCTGATGCCAGTGTGGCCGCTGTTTTTGCCAGAACGGACCGTGACACCATCCACCGAACCGCGGTTGTTCGCGATGAAATCGATGCCGATGGCGCCGGGATTATCCTCGCCGACGTCTACCGTTAGATTCATGATGTTGTGGCGGAAGGCCCGATTGCCCCCGCCCTGCTGGTTCTGCCCGTTATCGTGCTCGGAACCAGTGGCAACGAGCCATTTTGGCTTTGTCGGATCTCCATATCCCGGAGCCTGGTCCTTGAGCTTGATGACTACTCCCTTGCGGGTTTCGCCGATGAGGAGAAGCATCGAACGCCAGCCTGCTGACCAGACTTTTCCCTGATCGCGACCCTCTCCCGTGATGCGTCCTTCGATTGGCCCGGAAACCAGATAGGTCCCGTTGGGAAACCAGATGAACGGATTCGCGCGGTAGCGGCTCTTGTCGATGTTTTCGGAAATCGCCTTGGCAATGGCTTCGGTGTCGTCAGTCACCCCATCTCCTTTGGCTCCGTAATCCTTGACGTTTGCCAAGCCCGCTCCAGCAGGTGGAACGAAATGCCACTCGGGAATCTTGGCATTTTTAACTTGTGCGGCGGCAGGTAAAACAAGGGCTGCTATAAGGAGCGGGATGACTTTCATGTGGATGGTGTACGTGATATATAGATGCTAGTTTCCGAGCGCCGCTCCGTAGATCACGGCTGTCGGATTCCAAGAATAGCGTTCGTAAGAGCTGAGGTTGACGTTGATCAAAGTGGAGCTTCCCGAGCTATAATTGATCCGCACCTTTTTGATAGTAAACAGTTCGTAACCAACGCTGATCGTATCGTCCTTGACGAGCGAGCCCATTGTCGTGCGAAGTCTATGGCCTCCTTGCAATCCACCATACCAGATGTAAAGCGATCCCGTGGTGTTCGGAGCGACGTTGACTTGGAATGTGGTGGAATGATCAATGCTGTTGTTGCCGCGCACGCCCAGTCCGCCTGTGTCTGCGGAAGTCGCGGAGACAGGGCTGGTCCCATTGGTGTAGGTCCAGTTCATCCGTCCAAACCCACTATCCGAAGCACCCGCTCCAAGTGCGATGAGCGGCTCAGAGATCGCAGTGGCTCCGCTCTTGCCATTGACGACCTGCGGCGTCGCGCCGTTCCACCCAAAGATCGCCCAATCAAGAATTCCCAACGTGGTGAGGTTCGCCACTGCCACCTTTGGCACGGTTTGGCTGCGATTCTGATCCGCTAGGGTTTCAAGCACCGTCAGATCCAGCGTCGGAGTGGCACTCGCACCCGTGGTGAAATTCAGCCAATTGAGATTCCAACCTGCAGTGCTAGCCCGTACACGAAGAGTTTGGCTTCCCGCTGTCAAAGACACGCTTGTCGCTGTCAGCGTCTGCCAAGACTGCCAGCCTCCGGTGTTCGGGACGCTGACCGTCGCAAGTGTGGTGCCGCTCTTTTGTAACTGCAATTGCCCGCTGATCGCGCTCGCAACACGAAATTCGACATTGTAGGTGCCTGCGATTGCCACATTCACGCTGTAATCCATCCAGTCACCCGTATCGACATAACCGACATTGAGTCCGCCACCCGTATCGGTAGTGCTCTCGGTTTGAACTCCACTCATGGAAGAATAGGACTCTGCCTCGATTTTGCCGGGAATTGCGGACCCACTGGCGGGGCCGGTCGCATAACCGCAGTAACCCACCTGCATCCAACCGGCACGAGGGTAGCCACTGTTTTCGCTGGGAGTGTGAACTTGAGTGACGCCGCCGCGGGTTTCCTGCACGAATTGGTTGAACAGATTGCTGTTGACGTTAGTGAAGGATAGGAAGGCATTTGCCTCGTTGATGATGAATGGGTAAACCACTGGACTGTTAGGATTGTCGATAGCCAACAGGCAGCCGCCAAGCACTTCAGTATAGGCACCGGTTTGGGTGGTGATGAGGGTTCCCTTGCCTTCAGTTTTGAAACCGAGGACCCAAAGGCGGCCGTTGGTTCCAGAGTTCAATACATAGGGCGCATAGTGGAATTCGGGATTCAGTTGGCGTGCCCAGACTTTCTGGTTATCAAAGCGAAAGCCGCTGGCAGCGCAATTTTCGATGAAGAGTTTACCACCGGACGTGGTGTTTTTATATGCGAGTCCGCCAAAGCTGACGACATCCCGGATCACCAAAGGAGTGGTAGTTTTCTGTTCCAGCCAAGTCACTTGGATGTTGTAGTCTTTCTTGGATAGGTAGAAAAAGAAACGTTCGAAAACGATATCCGTCCCAGTCAGGTTTTCAAACCGGAATATTGATCGCGTGTCGCCGCTTAACAACGCGGTTCCCAGCCTCAAACCCGCCTGTGTTCCTACGATTCGGCGGATACCGCCTGAGACGACAATGGTGTCGGAAATGGTGTAGCTGCCGCTAGCCTTGAAGTAGATCGTTTTCTTTCCAGCGCTGTTGGCGCTGGTGATGGCATCACGGATCGATTGAGTGTCATCTGCGGCTGTGTCATCAACCACCACCCAGTCGTTGAGATCCTCATTTTGATAGATTGGAGCGTCTTCGACAGGTAGCTTAAGAGTTCCGGTGCCGGATGGGCTGAACTCAGTCTTGGGCGCGTGGGAAAACCACTCAGTGACACTCGGTCCGACAACGTTGGTCGAATTGTTGTCGTTGCGGATGGCATTGCCGTAGCCGCTGGAAGTAAGGTTGCGGACAATCATCCCGCCCCGCGCAATGACCGCGGGATTGCCTGAGATTCCACCGGTACAACTGGCGTCGATCAGATTCATGAGTCCATCATTGCTCGTGGCAATGACAGCCGGCACCGTATTGACGCTGGTAAGTTTACGAAGACTGACGGGATGTTCCACATTGCGTATTCCAGCTACAAGCTGGTTCCTAACCGTGATGTATTCCATGGTGAAACCGTATTGATAAAGGGCACTTTCAATACCAACATCAAAACCGTCGATCGTGACATTGCGAATGTAGCCGGGCCCGCACTCACCACGTTTCAGCCAGATGCCCGCCTTGCCGCGTTTCGCGCTGTCCGTGCTTTTGATGGTGACATCGCGGATTTCCCCGACGTTGCTCGTGATGTAATCGATCCCGACAGCACCAAGATTACCTGTGCCCACATCCACCGTCAGATTGCGGATATTGTTCTGGAATGCTTGGTTACCATTGCCATAGGTGTCATTGGAGTTCTGGGAGGCGGTGACGATCACCGCCTTATAAGAGGCGGCATTGGTGAATCCGCTGGCACTATTACTGAGCTTGATGATGGTTCCCGCCTGGCTCTGCCCCTGCATGCTCAATTGAGTGTCCCAGTTGTTACTGTTGTTTTTCCATACCAGCGAGTTGCTGACGATGTAAGTCCCATTAGGAATATACAGGTTGCAGGAACTGTGGATGGTGTCCTTGATGGCCTGTTGGATTGCTGCTGTATCGTCGGTGACTCCATCGCCTTTGGCGTTGTATGGCGTATTCTTGACGTTCACAACGCCAGCTGCAGCCGGGAAACTGATGCTTTCCGCATTGGAGGTGAGTAATCCGATGATAAGGAACAGGCCCTGTAAAATGCGACTTTTAATGGAATCCATGGTTTTTTGTCTGTTGGGTTTTATTGGTTTTTTATTTTTTTTGAGAGTTTTTTGGATTGCCGGGACAAATGTTTCTTAATTCAGAAGCTTGCCTCACAACCGAAAAGCGGGAAGGCCATGCCGGGCATGGCCCTCCGACAATGATGTCGAGCATTAGGGCCTGACGACTCGAAGGCGGATGAAACGCTTGGAAGTCGAGTTGATGACGGATGTATCTTCAACCACCACGGTCTTCAGGGTGCTACCGGTTTCGGTGACGCTGAATGCAGCGAGGTTCACTGTAGCGGACCCGGCGGTGCTGCTCGCGAGTTGGGTCCATGAGCCGGTGAGATTTTCGGAAACCTCCACCATGTAGTTGATATCCGTCAGCGAAGGACCGCGCTGGAAAGTCAGGGTCATGCGGTTGCCGACGGAGGTGCCGGATTCAGGGAGGATCGCCTGACCTGTGCTATTACCGGTCGGATCGCCGCCGAGTGCGTATTCCATTAGATTGGCGATGCCATTCGAGTTTGGGTCGGCATGGTCACCTGCAACCAGCGGATCGTTGGAGGACGCGCCGAACTGAGTTGTACTCCAAGCAGAATAGCCGCTGGAGGTGTTTTGTATGAAGTTCATCCAGTTGAGGTTCCAGCCGCCATTGCTGACATGAACTCGCAATGTCTGGTTGCCAGCAGCCAAGGTGACGCCAGTTGCAGTTACCGTCTGCCATGTTTGCCAACCTCCGGTGCTTGGCAGAGCAACCGTGGCAAGTAGATTCGCATCGGATTTAATCTGCAATTCTCCGCTGCCACTTGGTTCCCGGGCTATCCGGAACTCCACGTTGTAAGTGCCGGGTGTCTGCACGTTCACTTTATAGTCCATCCAATCATTTGTATCAACGAAGCCGACGTTTTGTCCGCTGCCGGTGTCGCCGGTATTTTCCTTCTGGATGCCGCTCATGGCGAAGTAGGCTTCCGCCTCAATCTTGCCTGGGATTGGGTCAGCGGCGATGGTAATGACATACTCAGCGGAAGCGACCGCGCTGTCGCCCATCAGGAACTTAAAGGCGATGGCTTTAAGGGTAGTGGTGACGGGTACGCTGACTGGGGTGCTGTAAAGGGTGCCATTGGTGGAGGTTGGTTCGCTGCCGTTCGTGGTATAGCGAATGCTGGCACCGCTGGTCGCCGTGGTGATAACCACTGATTGGGGCAAGGCATGGGTGCCGGCCACCGGACTGAAGACCGGGATTTCCACCACAGGCGGATCACCAATGACGTAGCTTGCGGAGGCAAGAGGGCTGGGTGTCACACCGCTTTTGAAAGCGATGGCATTAAGGGTCATACTGCTGTTCACATTGACAGGTCCGGAGTAAAGGGTGGAACTCTCCGTCGGCGTGCCGCCGTCCGTAGTGTAATAGATGCTGGCTCCACTGGTAGGCGTGCTGATCGCCACGGACTGGGCCAATGGATAGATTCCGGTCGCCGGGTTGAAGACCGGGGAGGAGACCATGCTGCCGAGCGCCACCGCGTTTAATGTGAATGTGGTGGTATCCTGATTTCCGCCTGTCATGTGGAATTTGAAATCCAAATTTCCAGAGACGGTGGTTCCGCCGCCATATTGGATCGCGTAGATGTAGGCAGACGGCGTGTCTCCTTGGGGAGCTCCACTGAAATACACCGGAGAACCGATCTGAGTGGCACCATCCCACAAGGATATATTGAAGGCGTTTGCACCAGAGGCTTTAAAAGCGGAAAGCCAAACGTAGAGGGTTTTTGTTTCTTCACCTACCGGTGCTGAAACAGTAAAGCTGGGTCCGGGATCATTGTTGTATGTGATGGAACCGCCACGCATGCCTGTGGCTCCGGCAGCGGTCACATCGGCATCACTCACCGGGCTGGCACCATCTGTATATGCAAAATGTGTACCGACGTAACCGCCCGTGCCATTTTGCAGGTTGCCGTCGCGATTCGGATTGCTGAAGGTGGGCAGGCCGAGGCCTGTTCCTCCGGATTTGGAATTCAGCTCCAGGATGCTGCCGCCACTCACCCCATAGTAGGCCCAGTCGAACTCACCCAGAGCCGTTAGGTCATTATGAGTTGCGGGGAAACTGTATCCCGCCCATGGAGCACCGAATCCTTGCAGCAGTCGCGTGGGAGTGAAGCTGATATCAGCTTGTGCGGATGACATTGCGCACCAAGCCGCCGCAGCGCATGATACGATTTTTCGGCTGATTCGTGAGATTTTCATGGCTTTCAGGTTTTCAGGTTTTCACAATCGATGAGGCGGTCAGCACGGACACCCGGACGCCACGATTAGTGAAACGATCCCTACTTTCCGGATAGCCGTCAATCCCCCCATTTGAGCGGGGCGCATGACTGCTGCCACGGCAGGTAGCTTGGCGCGCACGCTACACAGACCGATAACCCGGAGATCCCGGGATCGATACCACTGGCTGAATCGCCACTCCCCATGCGGGAGCGAAGCCTTCGCCAAAACGAGGAGTGTGTCCGGCGAGTCAGATGATGTTTTTGAGTTCCCCGCCCTTGCGGAAGATGGGTTTGATGAACTCGCCAGCCTTCTCACGGTTGGTGAAGCGTAGCCTCCTGCCATTCTCCAGGAATTTTTCGTAGGGAAAGCTTCAACTGATGGCACCGAGCAGCATCCATTCCGTATCGGGTCCGGCTACACCTATATGTTCAGGCAATCGGGAACTTCTAAATTGCAGGTGTAATCCGGAAAGGTCACCGGATTCACACCCGACAGCGATGGATATCTCCCTGCTAGGTTCCAGGTTACAGGAACCCGCAGCAACATTGTTAGTGATTTCTGCTTGTAGTCGATTTTCCCAGCATTGATCAAATGCCATAGCCTGCGCGATAGACCTTGTGGATGAACGCGTCCGCCTCCGGAGTGTTGGGGGATTTCATGGCCTTGGCATCCCATTCCACCCGTTTGCCGAAACGCACGGCGAGAAGTCCCACCAGCAGGGCTTCGGTGAATGGCGCGGAATACCAGAAACCGGATTTCGCATCCTTCGGGTCGCCGCTTTTGCAGGCTTCGAGGAATTCCTTGCGATGGCCGCTTGTGCAGCGGGCGATGACTTTTTCGGGCATCACGAAGCCCTTCATACGCTCTTCGGGCAACAGTCGGGGAGCGCCCGACCAGCCACCGGCGAGGATGCAGCCTTTCTCACCGACGAAATAGATGCCGTTGTCCGCTAGATTTTTCTCCGCAGCCAGGTCTGCCGGTCGTGGTGGCATTTTGCCGCCATCGTACCAGACCATTTTCACGGGTCCCATTTCTCCGCGCGCCGGAAAGTGATAGGTAATGATGTTCCATGCCGGATGGGATTCGTTGTTGTTGGGACCGCTTTGAGCATCCACCCAATCGGGAGCGCCGAGATCAAGTGCGTAGAAGGCGGGGTCCGCATTGTGGACCGCCATGTCACCGAGGGCACCGCAGCCGAAATCCCACCAACCACGCCATTTGACAGGGCAGAAATCCGGGTGATACGCGCGTTTCGCCGCTGGCCCAAGCCAGAGATCCCAGTCGAGATTCGTTGGGATTTCCGGCGCTCCTGTGGGATAACTGCTGCCCTGTGTGTTCCAAAATGTGCCGGGCCGGTCGGACCAAACATGCACTTCGGTGACCTGGCCAATCACACCTGCCTGGATCCATTCGCGCGTCAGGCGGATGCCTTCGCCCGCATGGCCTTGGTTGCCCATCTGGGTGACGCGTTTGGTTGCGATGGCCACATCGTGCATGGCACGCGCTTCGGCAATCGTGTGAGCGAGGGGTTTCTCAACATAAACATGACGCCCTGCCCCCATTGCCATGATGCTGGCAGGTGCATGAATGTGATCGGGAGTGGCGATCATCACCGCATCGATGTCCTTTTGTTTTCCGATCAATTCGCGGTAGTCGCGATAAAGTTTGGCCTTGGGAAAATTGTTGATGGTGCCCGCCGCACGATCGAGATCGACGTCGCACAAGGCGACAATGTTCGCGAGACCGGATGCCTCAAGATCCTTGATGACTCCCCCACCCTGTCCGCCAATACCGATGCAGCCGATCGTCACTTTTTCACTGGGCGGAGTGTAACCCGGCCCGCCGAGAACGTGGCGGGGGACAAATTGAAAACCGAATGCGGCGGTGGCAGTGGTTTTGATGAAGTGACGGCGGGATGGCGAGATTTCTTGGTTCATAATTGACTTGATGACTATCTATTCGGAATCTACGGGCGCAATCTGTCAAACCGCATCCGTTCTTTGCGATATTTATCTGCGGCATCTCCCGCCTTACACATTAGGGATCGGAACCGCATCGATGGTCCACACTCGTGTTTCATGACAGAATGCTTCACCGCCTCGAAGGCAGTTTCGGAATTGTCGTTTCGCATTCCTTTTGAAATTATTGTCCATGATGCTTGGGAGAAGGACCGACTATTCAGAAGCGTTTCATTCCCGGCGAAAAGAATCCTGATGGGCAAGGACAGATTGGAGTTAGAAACATTTCGCATTCAGGCGACGTGTCGATTCCCTCGAATGAGGGGGTTGCCACGGCCGGAATCACCCGCTTATGCTGGCAACCGAATTTATGAACGCACCTCCGACCCGTCTACTCATCGCCGATGACCATGTCGTGGTCCGCATGGGCATCGTCTCGATGCTGGCCATCGAGGATGATCTTGAAATCGTGGCCGAGGCTTGCGACGGCGAGCAGGCCGTGGCCCTGTATCACGAACGCCGCCCGGATGTCGTGTTGCTCGATGTGCGCATGTCCGGACTTGGCGGAATCGAGGCCCTACGCCGCATTCGGGCCTCGGATCCGGAGGCAATCGTATTGATGCTCAGCACTTCGGAATTGGAAACAGAAGTCGCCCTCGCGTCCGAAGCCGGTGCTGTGGGTTATATTTTGAAAACTGAAGGACAAGAAGCACTTGTCGCGGCCATCCGCTCCGCCGCAAGGGGAGAACACCTCTTTTCTCCGGCGGTGGCGCTGCGCATTGCCGAGTGCCGCAAGCTTTCCAAACGCGAATTGGATGTGCTAACAGGCATGAGCCGCGGTCTGGCCAACAAGGAAATCGCCATCGAGCTCGGCATCAGCGAACATACGGTGAAAAGCTACGTCAAGACCTTGCTCAAAAAGCTCGATGCCACTGACCGCGCTGGCGCGGTCTCCTGCGGCTTCACCCACGGCTGGCTGAAAGTTAGTTAGACGGTGGCAGGGGCTCACAATCGGCTGGCATTTATCGTGATCGCGGGCGCATTTCCCGCCCCGTGGATTATCCCTTTGTCAAACGGCACCCCGCCCATCAACTTCCCTGCATGCGCCGTTGGCTTCGAGGACCGCTCTTTTGCCTGCTACTCGTCTTGCAAGGCCAAGGTGGGGTGCCAGCCGCGATCACCCGTGGCCTCGACCTCCATCTCCTCCCGCGTGAGGAGGCGGCCAAAGGACTGCCGCTTAAAATTACCGGGGTCGTAACCGATTCCGGTATGGCCAACGACTCCGGCTTCATCCTTGACGATGGCACCCGCGGCGTCTTCGTGCATCGCAGCCTTGGCATGCGCCCGGTGCATCCCCCGCCTGATTTTAACGACCCCATGGTGATGCTGAAGGCAGGAATGAAAGTGGAAGTGGAGGGCACAACGGGGGCAGGGAAGTTTGCCCCGCAAATCGAGGCCCAATCGATCCGCATCCTTGGCATCGCACCGATGACTCCGGCCAAACAGGTCAAAATCACAGATTTATTAACAGGCGTCTTCGATTGCCAGCGGGTCGTCATGCGCGGAGTCCTCCAGGATGCGGGGGGGCGGTATTGGGTCGACCGACGGGCGCGACTGGTATTAGCGACCCATGAGGGCCGCTGCGAAGTCGTGCTCGCGCAGACCGAATTGCCTGAGGCCGCGATGCTGGTGGACGCCGATGTGGAGGTGGAAGGTGTCTGTGGCACGTTTTTCACGCCGCGGGGTGAGCTCGCCGGCATCCGTCTGCATATCAACAGTCCGGCTGATATCAAAGTTCTCGCGTCCGCTCCCGCCGACCCGTTCTCCGTGCCGGAGGTGAGCATCACCACTCTCCGGCCTTTTTCCATACTGCCGCAATCCTTACATCGGAAGCAATTTCGCGGTACGGTGACCTACAGTCGCCCTGGCGAGTTCTTTTATTTGCAGAGTGGCTCACGGGGAGTTCGCGTTCATACTCAGCAACGCGACACATCTCTGGAGGGGACCAGTCTGCTCGTCTCCGGCTTTATCGAACTGCAACATCCGTTTGCTGAAGTGAGCCAAGCCGTCTTCCGGGTGCTCGGCCCTGGCGAGAACATCGCGCCATTGCCCATTTCGCGCCAGCAAGTCATGGGAAACTTCTCGGGTTATCTAACCAATGATGCCGTGGATGTGGATGGCAGACTCGTCTCGCTGAGCGGACGCCTCCTCCAGATGGAGGCAATGGAAAATGGGACCCGGCTTTTCGTGCAGGCCGGAGGTGCAGTGACCGCTGCTGAAATTGGCGTCGATCTAAACGCGGGCTCGCTGGCGTTTTTGCGGCTGGGCAGCGATGTGCGACTCACAGGGGTATGCACGACGGAACTTTCCTCGCCATGGCCCGCACAGGACATTGTCCGGATCACTGGCTTCCGCCTGCTGCTCCGTTCCCCAAACGATATCGTAGTCACCCACCTGGCATCTTGGTGGACTGCCGAACATTTGTGGAAAGCACTCACCGGATTGTTCGCCGTCTTCGTACTGGCGCTAATGTGGGCGCTTTATCTGCGCCGCAGAGTCGATCAGGAACGAAGCGCCCTCGCGGCCGGGGAACGAGCCAGCGAAGCTGCCAGCGCGGAATTTGCCGCCACCATCCGCGAACGGGAGCGGCTCGCCGCCGACCTTCATGACACTTTAGAACAGGCACTCACTGGCGTCGCCTTCCAACTCGAAACCATGAACCGCCTCCGCGAGCATCCGCCGGAAATGAGCCATCGCCACCTCTTCCTGGCCCGCCAGATTCTCTCCGGCAGCCGCGAGGATGTGCGCCGCTCAGTGTGGAATCTCCGTTCCAACGTGCTTGAAGGTCGCTTGTTGCGCGAGGCGCTCGAATTCATCGCCTCCGGTCTGGTAGAGGGCAGCGGAATCGCGATCACCACCGGCGGCACCGGCGATGAGGAGGAATTGCCCGACCTCATCGCCGGCAATTTGTTGATGCTCGCTAAGGAATCTATCACCAACGCCCTGAAACATTCCGCGCCAACGGCGATTCATCTCGATGTGAACTATGAGCCCGGAAGGGTTACGCTCATCGTAAAAGACGACGGCTGCGGCTTCAATATCGAGAAAGCCAAAGGTCCACATCAGGGGCATTTCGGCCTGCAGGGTATGCGCGAGCGTGCTCTCCGGCTCGGTGGTGAACTCGAGATCATGAGCCAACCCGGTCAAGGCACGCAGGTGGTCATTCGAGTCAATCCGGGGGGGTAAGATTTTCGCGTTCCACTCCGCCAGATTGAGGTTTCCGGCAGGTAGCTCGATCTCAGGGGAGAGGTTCCGCGCGGGCAAATCGATTTCGTCCGACCGAGTGGCACTGAAAAGCAACCGTTTTTTCCGGTTACCCTCCCGGCAGTCGGATGAAAATGGCCCGGGCCTTGCGCGCGGCCTCACAAGGAAGTGATAGAGACAGGGAGCAGCAGAATCTTTCAACAGGCTGTTGGATTCTTTTGAATTCGAGTCGGTCTCCTGATCAGCTGCAATCGTCGTCCGAGGATACGCATAGGATGATGCGCTGCCAAGTTTGGTGGCTCCCGCCGGGTCCAGATAGGGCACGCGGGTCGCACGGCCCTGGCGGAGAAGCGCTTTCCACGCCTCCAGGGATGTTGAGTTGATATTGAACATTCCCTCGACCTCCAGCTTGGAGGCGACCGTTTCGAATGAATATCTACCTGTTATTGCGTCTTTACTGGTAGACATGACTTTGTAGATTCCGTGCTCGGGTCTGGGGCGCTTGCTCCCGGTGCCGGTAGGCAGGAGCGGTTAGACAGCGGCTTGTCGAGTTTGAGATGCTCGGAATAGACAGTGTTGGCAGAACGGTACGTCGCCCTGCTGTACGCCGTCAGATCCGTGGTGATGGATGAAAGGAACCAATCATCGAACAACAGGTTGTTGAGTAAATAGCTGGCATCATTGACCATTCCATTATTGCGGGTGGCAGCCACTCACAATTGTGCCGGTGCGAAAATCAGATTGGCCGTACTGCTCACGTTCTGACAGAACGAGAATCCTCTTCGAAGCGAACCGCCGCGCCGCCTGAGCCAACTAGCAAATTTCCCCGATGAAACAAGATCGAACAGATTCCGGAACAATCACGATGCACGTGCCTGCACCGGCCGGAGCATCGCGGACCCGTCGGAATTAGGCCCTTCAAGCGGGTGCGGCGGTTGATTGGCAATGCGAAATCTCTCTTACCTGATGCAAGTGGGCAGGCCATGGGGTCTTCAGAATGAGACTTACGTAATTGCCGCAAACTCATGCGGCCGAGACCTAACAAAAAAATATAACCCATGAAATCCAAAATTCCCGCCGCCTCTCGTTTCGCTCTTCCCAGAGTGATCATCGTCGCCGCATTCGGCCTTTCCTCCGCTCACGCCGCGACTTTCACACCTCCCGCAGCGGGCACAGGCGGCACGGCCAGCTGGGCCGCTGGCACCCATTGGGATACCACGCCTGTCAGCGGAATCGATAGCCAATTGGTTTTCACCGGCACCTTGGATGCCGCTGCCCCAGTCGCAACCTCCAACGACATCGCGAGCCCATTCCAGCTCAACAGTCTTAGCTACAACCCAACCGGCCCCGCCACCGGAACAGCCCCAACATACACGCTCTCGGGTAGCCAACTGAATTTCATCAACAGCTCTGGCTCACTCGCCCCGACATTGAGCATCAATCCTCTTGGTGTGGTGAAGCCCGGCATCACCATTAACAATACCCTACTCCTCAGCAACGATCTGACCATCTCTGGAACCAATGGAGTAAATCTCGCCAGCGTGATCAGTGGTGCGAGCAGCTTGAACAAAACCGGCCCTGGCACCCTCACGCTCGGGAGCGATGCCAACTCCTTCGGCGGTGTCGGAAAGACAATCACCGTCAGTGGCAGTTTCATCAGCGCCAACGGTCAAAATTACGGTCACCTGGGCAACTCCAACAACAAACTCGTTCTCAACGGGGGTGGGTATCAATACTCCCCAACTAACGACCCCAATGGGAGCTTCAACTACGCCATTGAACTCCAGTCTGGAGGAACCAATACGATCCGGAGCTTCGGAAGCACCATTGGCAGAAGCATGTGGCTGTCCAGCACACTCACTGGGAATGGTGGTTTCACGAATGCGGGCGGCAGCACCGCGGCCTACATGATCATCGGCAAAAACGACGGCTCCAGCACCCTCACCGGCACAGTGACATCAGCGGCCAGCACGATTTATGTCGCCGCCGACGTGATACGGGATGCCTTGGGCGGGGCAAACCTCAATCTCAACGGTGGCAATTTTGCCTTCGGTGGCACCAGTGGCACCCTCGACTCGCCGGTCAGCATCGCCAATTTCAGCCGAAATATCGCCGTGAACAGCGCCAACGCTTTGAGTGCTACCAACCACTACACCTTCACCCACACTGGGGCGCTGACCGGAGCTTCCACTCTTACGCTTAACAACGCTTCTAGTTCAGGCAGCAAGGGCATCGTCGGCTCGGTCAATGCCTCCGGGGCAAACTCGGTGATCAACCTCAACGGCGATCTTTCCGGATTCTCCGGGGGGCTCTCGCTCACAACCGGCAAGCTTATGATTGGGTCCAGCGCCACCTTGCCTGCAAGCTTCGGCGTGCTTACTCCAGCCAACACCGCTGGAGTCCTTGTTGACCTGAATGGACGAAGCGTTACCACCAGAGGCTTGGCCAGCGGCGGCACTACGGGCGGAAACATTCAGGGCAACTCGACCACCACCGCCAACACGCTCACGGTGAACACCACGGGCACAGACCGAAGCTACGGCGGCATCCTCAGCAATGGCGGGATCGCACTGAACCTGACCAAAACCGGTACCAACACCCAGACACTCACCGGCGCGAACACCTACACCGGCACTACTAGCATCAACGGCGGCACGCTGGCAACCACCACTGGGGCCAACACCACCGCACGCCTCCAAGGCGGCGGATCTTTAGCCCTCGGCGGCGGCACCCTTTCGGTCACCGGCAGCACCACCGCTGCGACCGATGTTACCCAGCCATTTCCCGGCACGACCCTGAATGCGGGATTGTCTGGAGTCACCAGCACTTCGGGTATCGCTGGCAGCCAATCCAACATCGCGCTCGGCCAGATAACCCGTAACGCAGGCAGTCAGGTCAACCTTACCCTCCCGGCCACGGGTTCCATCACCACAGAAACAGCGAACACGGCCACCGGCATCCTTGGCGGCTGGGCGACCGTCGGCGGCAACAACTGGGCCACCAGCGCGGGTTCTCCCGGCACACCGGGTGACATTACCGCTTACGCCGGATACACCACTCAAAACGATGCCTCGCTCTACGGCACAGCCGGTAACACCGGCGACATCACCACTTCCGCCGCCGTGACCGGGACTGCCACCACCGGCACGATCAATTCGATGCGGTTCAATGCCGCCGGGGCGGGTCAGACCCTCAACATCGGTTCCGGCGACACACTCACTGTCGCTTCAGGAGGCATTTTGCTCACTAATACGGTGAGTAGCGCTGCCTTGATTTCTGGAGGCAGTCTGCAAGGCACCAGCACCACCGGCCTGAACATCTACAGCAACACTCCCAACATTCAGCTAACCGTCTCCTCGGTTATCAAGGACAATGGAGGAGCAACCGCTCTCACGGTCAGCAGTGGCAATGCGACTTCAAGCTTCATCAACCTCACTGGGACCACGGCCAACACCTACACGGGCCAAACTTATCTCAACGCAGGCTACCTCAGGCTTGGCAACACCACCACAGGCTCGAACGCCAACTTGGGCGACCCAGCTACAGGTGCAACGCTCAACATCAACGGAGGCACCCTGTTTTATGATGGCAACTTCGCCCTCGACAATGCCGGAGCCAACAAACGCGATGTGGTCATCGGCAGCAAGGGCGCGACCTTCCGGCCCGTTCCGACTGCGGCTACCGACAGCCTGACCATCTCGGGGGTCATCAGTGGCAGTGATTTTGGTGCACTCACGCTCGGTGGTGCTTCGAACCTCACCAACGGCGGTGGGAATCTCACCTTGACCGGAGTCAACACCTACAACGGCGGCACCATTATTTCAGGTGCCGGAGTCAGCAGTACGAACAACACCACCGCCCCCACCCTGATTCTGGGCAATAACAGCGCAATCGGCACCGGTACCTTGACCTTCGCCGGTGCAGGCGGCACCACCAACGTGCTGGGTCTGCGCAGCCTGGATGCGACCAATCTCACCCTCGCCAACCGCATCGGAGACATCAGTGGCACAAGTGTGACTTTGAAATTCGGCTCTGCTGGAACGGGCAACCTTATCTTTACCAACACCGCTTCCGCCAGCCTCGGTGCAGGCGCCACTCGCACCCTCCAAGTGGACAATGCTCAGACATCCCTTGCCAACGGTTTCAGCAACACCAGCGCCGTCATCAAAACCGGCACGGGTATCCTGGTCTTCAATGGTACCCATACCTACACCGGCGCGACGACCATCAATGTGGGAACACTGAAGCTCATTGGAAGCCTGGCAGCTTCGGCCGTCACCGTGAATAGCACAGGCACTCTCGCCGGAACCGGCAGCACAGGGGGCAACGTCACCGTCAACGCTGATGGGCGTCTTGCCTTCGATGTGGCTGCCGCTCCGGGATCACAGGATCCCCTGAACATCACCGGCATTCTTACGATCAATAGTGGTAACTTCATCGACCTCACCTCCGCCGCCACTCCGGCCAATGGAGTTTACGTGTTGGCCACTGCCAATGGAGGCATCACCTACACCCCTGGCACCGTCTCAGCAGGCTTTGGCACCGTCTCAGTCAGTGGTAACAACCTCATTCTTACCGTCGCTGGCGGTGGCGGTGGCAGCAGCACTTACAGTAGCTGGGCATCCACCAACGGTGTCACCGGCGGAGTCAATGGAGACTCCGACAACGATGGTATCTCGAATGGTGTGGAATACGGATTGAATACCAATCCCGCCGCCTCCGATGGCGCGCCTGGCACCTACAGCGGCAATCTCCTGAAATTCAACAAGCGCGTCTTGACCTCCGGCAACGCAGACTTGTTGAGCTACCGCATCGAAATTTCCACCGACCTCGGGGTGAGCAATCCATGGGTAGACGTCGGTTCCTACTTCGAGAACAACGGCTCCGTCATTTCGGCCAACATCCCCACCGGCCCGGCGAAAAACTTCGCTCGTCTGCGGGTCGTCGTCGCCACACCTTGAAGTTTGATCTCCGACCCCGCTTCCGCGTCACCTCGGAAGCGGGGTTCGCTGACCTTATCTACCCCATCCGGGGCGTAGGCAAGGCCACTGATTACGAAAATTTTCGCCTATCCAATTGCCAGACCTGAAACTCAGACCTCTTTCCAACCCATCGCCCCCTCATGAAATCCAAACAACCCGCCGCCTCCTACTTCGCTCTTCCCAGTCTGATCCTCATCGCCGGTCTTGGCATTAATTCCGCCCACGCCGTGGATTACACCTACACTCCTCCGGCAACGGGCACGGGCGGCACGGTGAACTGGTCCACCGGCACGTATTGGGATACCACCCCGGTCAGCGGGATCGACACGCGGTTGTTCTTCGGTGGCACACTCAATGCCAGCGCCGCCGTCGCCTCCTCTAATGACATTGCCTCCCCGCCTTTCCAGCTCAACAAGTTCACCTTCAATGCTTCCGGAAACACGACCGCAGGCACCTACCAGATTTCGGGTAGTCAGTTGAACTTCCGCAATAGCACTGCCGCAGTCGCGCCGACCATGACCTTCAGCGGCGGTGCCACCGCGCCCGCGCTCACCATCAACAACAACCTGCTTCTAACGAACGACCTGACGATCAACGCCAACACCAGCGGCTCGCTCAACGGCGTGATCACCGGTGCTGGGAGCCTCGCCATCGTCGGCCCAGGCACCGTCACTCTCGGAAGTGCCAGCAACACCTTCGGCGGGGCCGGAAAGTCAGTGACAGTCAGTGGAGGCGGCCTCGTCAACGCCTCGGGACAGGTTTACGGACACTTAGGCAGCGGTAGCAACAAACTCGTCCTCAACGGTGGCGGCTATCAATACAATCCTTCCCAAGATCCGGACTTCTCCTTCAATTATGCCATCGACCTCCAGTCCGGAGGAACCAATACGATCAGAAGCACTGGCTCTACGGCCGGTCGAAGTCTCTGGCTATTCAGCACGATCACCGGAAACGGTGGTTTCACCAACGCAGGCAGCGGCGGCTCGGCCTACATGATCATCGGCAAAAATGATGGATCCAGCACCCTCACCGGCACGGTCACATCGGCGGCCAGTACAATTTATGTCGCCGCCGACGCGACACGGGATGCCTTGGGCGGGGCAAATCTCAATCTCAACGGCGGCAATTTTGCCTTCGGTGGCACTAGCGCCTCCGCGGTCAGCATCGCCAATTTCAGCCGAAACATCGCCGTGAACAGCGGCAACGCTCTGAGCGCTACCAACAACTACACCTTCACCCACACTGGGGCACTGACTGGAGCTTCCACTCTTACGCTTAACAACGCTTCTAATTCAGGCAGCAAGGGCAGCGTCGGCTCGGTCAATGCCTCCGGGGCAAACTCGGTGATCAATCTCAATGGTGATCTGTCCGGCTTCTCGGGCGGTCTTTCGGTGAGCAATGGCAAGCTGGTGATCGGCACGAGCGCCACCTTACCTGCCAGCTTCGGCCTTCTTACTTTGGCCAACACCGCGGGCGTGAATGCCGACCTCAACGGACGCAGCATCACTGTGCGCGGATTGGCTACCGGCGGCACTACTGGTGGCATCATTCAGGGCAACTCGTCTGGCTCCGCTAACACACTCACGGTTAACACCTCCGCAGGCAGTCAGAGCTACGGCGGCATCATCAGCAATGGTGGTTCATTCGCATTGAACCTGACCAAAATTGGCACGAACACCCAGACACTCACCGGCGCGAACACCTACACCGGTTCTACTACCATCAACGTTGGCACGCTGGCGACCACCACTGGAGCCAACACCACCGCCCGCATCCAAGGCGGCGGAGCCTTGGCCCTCGGCGGCGGCACCCTCTTGGTCACTGGTAGCACGACAGCTTCCACCCCCGTCACCCAGTCCTTCTCCGGTACGACTTTGAATGCCGGCCTTTCCGGCGTGACGAGCGTCGCGGGTGTAGGGACCAGCGCATCCAACATCGCGCTTGGAACTATCACTCGAAATGCAGGCAGCCAAGTCAACTTCACGCTGCCGACAATCGGTTCTATCACCACAGAAACCGCCAACACGGCCACCGGCATCCTCGGAGGTTGGGCGACCGTCGGCGGCAACAACTGGGCCACCAGCGCGGGTTCTCCCGGCACACCGGGTGACATCACCGCCTACAGCGGATACACGACGCAAAACGATGCTTCGCTCTACGGTACTGCGGGCAACACAGGCGATATCACCACTGGTGCTGCCATCACTGGAACGGTTGCGACGGGCACGATCAATTCTCTCCGTTTGAATGCTAGCGGCACGGGCCAGACTGTTAACATCGGTGCCAGCGATACATTGACCGTCGCTTCTGGCGGTATTTTGGTGACGAGCACGGTCAATAGTGCGGCGTTGATTTCTGGAGGCAGCCTCCAAGGCACGGCAGCGAACGGGCTGAACATCTACAGCAATACCACCAACACACAGTTGACCATCTCTTCAGTCATTAAAGACAATGGCGGTGCCACAGCGCTGACTGTCACCAGTGCCGGTTCAACCCTCAGCTTTATCAACCTCACGGGAACCACCGTGAACACTTATAGCGGCCAGACCTATCTCAACTCCGGTTACCTCAGGCTTGGAACCTCCGGAGTGAATGGTTCAAACGCCAATTTGGGCGATCAAGCCACAGGCGCTGCCCTCAACATCAATGGCGGCACTCTGTTTTATGATGGTAACTTCGCCCTAGACAATGCCGGTGCCAACAAACGCGATGTCGTCATCGGAACCAAGGGTGCAACCTTCCGTCCCGTTCCGATTGCAGCAACCGACAGCCTGACCATCTCGGGCGTCGTCAGCGGCAATGATTTCGGCGCATTGACGCTTGGGGGAAACTCGACAGGAGGCAGCCTTACCCTAACCGGGAACAATACTTATAATGGCGGAACCATCTTCTCTGGAACGTTTGTCAATTCAACGACTGCGACAACATCAACCACTTTGATTCTGGGCCACAACAATGCCCTCGGCACAGGTTCCCTGACCTTCGCCGGCGCAGGAAGCACCTCGAACACGCTTGGAATCCGCAGCCTGGACTCCACCAATCTCACGCTGGCCAACCGCATCGGAGACATCAGCGGCACGACCGTAACCTTGAAATTCGGCTCTTCTGGAACTGGCAACCTCACCTTCACCGATACCAATAGCGCCAGCCTTGGCACTGCCACCCGCACCTTCCAAGTGGATAACGCGCAAACATCCTTTGCCAACGGCTTTAGCGGTGCCAGCGGTAACGTCACCAAAACCGGCACAGGAACTCTGGTATTTGCTGGAGTGAACACCTACACTGGCGTGACGACCGTCAATACCGGCAAATTAGTGGTGACCGGATCGATTGGAGCCTCAGCGGTTTCCGTGAACAATGGCGGCACGATCCTCGCCACCGACACGGCAGCCTCCTTTGGCAGCACGTTGGCCATCAACGCGGGCGCAATCCTTGCCGTGGGTGATGCAGCCAATGCCACAACGGCCATCGCCACCGTCACCGGAGCCACCACCTTCGCGGATACTTCCATCTTCTCATGGGACATCAACGCCAACGGAACAGCTTACGATAAAGTAATTACCACCGGTGTTACCGACGGAGGCTCCGTTGGCGGTGCGGTCTTCCGCATCGTGGCAGCCAATGCCGCATTCAACGATCCCTTCTGGGCGTCCAACCAATCCTGGACCAACATCTTCACCACGGATGGCAGCGCGGCCATCTCCAATTGGGCGAATACCTTTGGCTCGGCGGTCTCGGTCGTGAACAGCAGCTTCAATTCGATCACCCCAGCAGGCGGTTCCTTCACCCTGTCAGGCAGCACCCTCAGCTGGAACGCCGTCCCCGAGCCGACCAGTGCGCTAGCCGGTCTTTTGGTCGGAGCCGGCCTGCTGCGCCGCCGCCGAGCCGTAGAAACGGCGGACATCTAACACACAGAATTTTCCAAGAATTTAGTGAAAAGAACCAAGTTTTTTCCATGGTTACAAGCTCACCCACATTGATCAATGGTTCCAGATTATCAAAGTTTGATCTGAACCTGTCCCCATGACAATTCATTTGAAATCAAGACCCGGTTTCGCACTTGTGGTGACCCTCACGCTGATGGTCCTACTCACCGTTCTAGCCGTCGCCCTCCTCTCGCTCTCCAGCATCGAATTGCTACGAACCTCCGTCACTTCCGATACACAGCGCGCGCGGACCAATGCCCGCATGGGGCTCATGCTCGCCATCGGTCAGCTCCAGAAGCAACTCGGCCCTGATCGCCGGGTCAACGCGCCTGCCAGCCAGCTTTCCAACAGCTCAGGCGTCACGACCTCCGCGGCCTCCGGCAATCAGCAGTGGACCGGAGTTTACGATTCCTGGGACTCGGTTACCAACGAAAACCGGCCTTCGCCAAAATTCCGCTCATGGCTGATTTCCGGCGATGACACCCAAACCACCAATCCGGACACGCCGAAAACTTCTCTCGTGGAGAACGTGGCCAAAATCTGGAAAGGAACCCTTGCGGACGGCTCTGATCGCGTCTCCGTCCCGAAAATTGCAATCCGCTCCGGATCTTCCGCCAATCCCGATGGCGCCTGCGCCTGGTGGACCAGCGATGAAAACTCCAAGGCACTCATCCGTCACATTCCCGCCCAAGTTACCTTGGCCAGCGCCTATCGCAATACCCAGGCCGCACCGGGAAACGCCTTGGGCCTTAATTCCGATCTCTCCACCATCGATCCGGAATCCCCCAAGCTCCTCCTCCTTGCTTCCGCAGGCTGCCTCGACCTCGCAGCAGCGAATCGAGGTCTTTCCGGCAAGCTGCTCCACGATTTCACCACGTCCTCACTCGGCCTCCCCACTGATGTCGCTCGCGGCGGACTCAAGCGGGATCTTTCGCTCTTCCTCGATCATCCTGTCTCAAAACCTGTCGTATCCTCTCTGCCCAACACCGGCGTGCTCTATCCGAACGGCATCACTTGGGAGGAACTCTGGCTTTACCACAATGTCTGGCGGGCTCTCGAACCCCCCGCGTCCGGTCTCGCCAGCAGCACTGGCGGCAACCTTTCCAACACAAGAATCCTCCAGACTCCAGCCGGCATCGGCGAAGCATCAATCACCGCCTTCCGCGCGGATCCCTTCTCCATCTACAAACTCCCCAACCTGATCCGCACCCAGTGGTTACTCTCCATGTGGGCCAAGGAAAAGCCGAATCCCTCTCCCACGGCGGCAAAGACTTACGAACTCCACTGGGTCACTGACGGCATCCTCACCCTTTGGAATCCGTATGATGTTCCCATCGCGCTGCATCCCGATGCCTATATGTCCGTGAAATATTGGAACATCCCCTATGAGCTCAAGGTTTTCAGCGGGCAAACCCAAATTGCCGGCACCAATTTCTCGACGGCCTCTGGTGCCGGTCATAGCTACACGATGATCGTCGGTACCGCATCAGCCCCCTATTGGGGGCGCGCTGGCACTCCGGATCCTGTCGCGCTCATGCCGGGCGAGGTGCTTATCATGTCGGAAAACCCAGGTGTGGGAGCACCAGTCCCCTACGATAGCAATGATGCAAAACGCTCGCTCGCCATGAAAGCGGGATGGAATTTGGGACGCGGACGGAGCAAAGTCATGAGCTTGACCTCGGGCACTACCATCTCCGCGAACACCAGCCTGCGCTACGAGGCAACCCCTAACAACGACAACGCCTGGCAGAACTCAACGCAGTTCAACATCGTCAACCAAGATTATTTTTACGGAGCGGATTATCGTGGCAATAAACCGCCCAACACCTTGGCCGAAAGTGCCGGCGGTCGTGTCGTTCGCACGGCGGACCGCAGCTTCGCCACCGCCCATCAGGACGTTTTCCCCCCCTTCGGCGGAGATTTGCCATCGCCCAACACCATGACCGGCGCCGGCAAACACGCTTTCCTCGTGTTCTCCCATCAGGTGAAAACCGAGGACAGCGGCACATCCTGGACACGATTTCATAATCCCCACGCCATGCAGGCCATGCTCACCAAGCTCGACGGCCCTGAGCTTGCCATGAGTGGTCATGAAATCGTCATCAAGGGGCTTTCCGGCAATATGGATTCCAATATGCCGCAACTCAGCTCTAACATTAATCGCGGGCTGTTCGGCGGTTCCTACACCGATCTCGCCCGCGGCCAGGACACCGTCATCGTCCAGTCCATCCCGCGCGAACCGCCGCTCTCACTCGGGGCCTTTCAGCACGCCATCGCAAATGGCTTCACCTCCCGCATGTCAGGCGGTGCGCTCCGCACCGATAGCACCACTTTCAGCAAGCCTGAAATCAGCCACGCCATTTCCAATTCCTACGCTCTCCCGGTTCTAGCGCCTGCATCCGCCTCGAACCTCGACTACAAGGATCACTCATATCACGCCAACCGCATGCTGTGGGATTCATGGTTCCTCTCTGGGATCGTCCAGCAACAATCTCCGCACCACAGCATCAAGCGAACCGCCAGCGAAGTCTTCCAAAAATTCGTCGTAAGCGAAAACCCTGAACCCCTGCCAAACCGTGCTTTCAAGCGATGGACAGACGATCCCTCAACCGTCACCGCCAGACTTTTTTCCGGGTCAGATGCTAAAGCCGACGCCCATGAACTCGCTTCCTCCATGCTCATGATTGAAGGCGCTTTTAACGTCAATTCCACTTCTGTTGAAGCATGGAAATCCGTGCTCGCTTCACTGGACGGTGCCATGATGCCCGTCGGCGGCGATTCGAACCAACCCGGTGCTGTCGAGGCAAGAAAAGCCAATGGAGTCGCCGTGAACAATCTGCTAACCGCATTCGGAACCGGCACCCCCGACAGCGCGGCCTTCGATGAAAGCATCCTCTCCACCCCGGACAACAAGGCCCAATGGCGCGGCTACCGGAAACTTTCCCATGATGAAATCAAAGCCCTCGCCGAAGCACTCGTCGTCGAGATCCGCAAACGTGGCCCCTTCCTGTCACTCTCGGATTTCGTCAACCGCCGCCTCACCAGCGACAAGCAATCCGCTCTCTGCGGACCGCTCCAGGCCGCGCTCGATAAAACCGTCAACGCAAAACTCCTCAGTTCGGCTCAACGCGTCGCCAGCAGTCAGCCCGCAGCAGGATTCAGCTTCCCGGAGGCCGCCACCATCGCCAAAACCCTCATCGGTCCGGCCCACGTCAAGCAGGCGGACATCCTTACCCCTATTGGCCCGCGTCTCACCGCCCGTTCCGATACCTTCCGCATCCGGGCCTACGGCGAGGCCCGCGATCAGAGCGGAAAAATCACCTCCCAAGCTTGGTGCGAGGCCGTCATCCAGCGCACCCCGGAGTACCTCGATCCCGCAGACCCTTCCCAAGCCGCCGAAAACATCACCGGTCGCTCAATCCCAGCTCTCACATCTAACGTCAACAAGTCCTTCGGCCGTCGGCTCGTCGCCACCTCCTTCCGCTGGATTTCACCTTCCGAACTTGGTTACTGATTTTCGCCATGCCCAAAATCCCCGCCCTCCTGTGCCTCATTCTGGCAACTCATCTTGTCGCCCAGGACGAAGAGTCCTCGGGAAAATCCGGCATCCACCTTCGCGCCATTGCCTTCAGTCATTTTGAGAACTTTGCTACCGTGGATCTCCGTCACCAGGAACGCACCCTGACCCGGCTCGAACTCCCGACAGGGCAGCTCCGTGCCCGCGTTTCAATCTCCGCCAGAGAGTTCTCCTGCGGTGTCGCCGAAGGCGAAGCTTTCCGCATTCTTGGAAACGTCATCCTTCCCGAAAAAGGTCGCGATTTCATCCTCGTCTTCGTCCCCACCAAAACGGGATGCCGCATCTTCCCCGTGCGCGCGGACGATCCGGACTTCAAGGGCAACGACACCTTGCTATTCAACTTCACGCCACACCTCATCGGCGTCATGCTCGGCACCGCGAAACAAACCATCCCTTCGCTCAAATCCGCACTCCTCAGTCCGGGGATTTCGCCGGGAGGCACCTTCTATCAGGCTCTTTTCTCTTACGAAAAAGACGGCGCTTTCATTCCCTTCAATAACACTCGCTGGCCCGTCAACTCCAACACTAAAACCCTCGTTTTCGTCAATCAGGACACCACGACCGGTAAATTCGCCTACCGCTCAGTCACCGAATTGGCCGGTCCATGAACCAGCAGGTCGCCACATCGAGTCTCGAATCCGATCAGGCATTCCCAATGCGGATTGATTCGTTTAGCGCATGCTAGATGCTAGTGAATGCAGGTCATTCTCCCAGCCGCATATTCAGAGCACACATACGCTGTATGCAATCTCCGCCATCCCATCCCGAAGCCCCAGTCGAATCATTTCTCAAGCAAGTGCCCTGCGGAGGCTGACATCCGAGGCAAGTTCGACTTGCTATGGGACGTATCAACCCCGGCTATCGCCACATCAATGAAACAAAATTTTTTCCTTCCACTAAAATTCTTATGAACTCATCCCATCATTCGCTCAAGCGTCGGCAGGTGCTGAAAGGCGGCCTGGCCTCCGCTATCGCCTGGTCTACCGCTCCTTTATTTCTTTCTTCGAGGGTGCTCGGACGCCCGGGCCAAATTGGGCCCAACAGCCGGATCAACGTGGGAATCATTGGCAACGGTCTCATTTCCGCCGAGCACCGCGGATTTTGTCTAACCCAACAGGCCACGCAGGTCGTCGCGTTGTGCGATGTTAACAAACAGACTCTCGACAGGGCGATGGGCGAGGCGAAAGCGAAAGGCTCCTCCTGCGAGGGCTACGCCGATTCACGCGAGTTGTGCGCCCGTCCGGACATTGATGCCGTTTTTGTGACCACTCCGGACCACTGGCACGCGGCGATTTCGATCGATGCCATGCGCAATGGCAAGGACGTCTATGTCGAAAAACCGATGACGCTGACCATTGAGGAAGGCAAGGCCATGTGCCGCGCCGCCAAGCGCTATGGGCGGATCGTCCAAGTCGGTTCCCAGCAACGATCCAACAGTTCATTCCGCCGGGCCGCGGAACTTGTTCTTAATGGCTACATTGGCAAGGTCCACACCGTCGTTTGCAGGCTCGGCGAGTTTCCCGCCCCCACCCAGTTCGCCGAAGAGCCCGTCCCGGCGCACCTGGACTACGACCGCTGGCTCGGCCCGACCCCGTGGGAACCCTACAACGGCGAGCGCGTGAAAGGCGACTATGGCGGCGGTTGGCGGCGCTTCTGGGAGTATGGTTCCCGCAAAAACGGAGATTGGGGCGCCCACCATTTTGACATCGTGCAGTGGGCACTCGGCATGGACGAGTCCGGTCCGGAACTGTTTGTTCCCAAGGGCTACGACGGCGAATTCCAATTCCACACCTATGCCAAGGGGCCAAAAGTGATTCGCGATGGCGACAGCAAGGAAGCCATGATCCGCTTCATCGGGGAAAACGGCGAGATTCTCGTCGGCCGCGACGATTATTTCGAAACCACCCCGGCAACCCTTAAGAACCTCGTGCTCAAGTCCGCCGATCGGCGGCTCTATGTTTCCAACGATCACCGGTTCGACTGGATCAATGCGATCAAGACCCGCCAGCAGCCCATCTGCCAGGTGAATATCGGCCATCGCACCGCCACCATCTGCCAGTTGAGCGGCATTGCCGAGCGCCTAGGCCGCCCCGTCCATTGGGACCCCGCCACCGAACAAATCGTCGGCGATCCGGTCGCCAGCCTGATGATGGATAATCCCCGCCGCGCCGGTTACAGCCTTCCAATCTGATCCATTCACCACCATGAAAAATTTCCATTCCTTCCTCATTGGCGGCATGTTCCTCACCCGCCTCCACGCGCTCGACTCCGCGGAACTCGCCGCAGTCGCCAAGCAATTCGACACTCCATCCGGGGAGCAACAATATCAGGCGCGCATGGAGTTAAATCGACTCGTCGCACAGGCCACCCTCCCGGGCAAAGGGGATCGCGCCGCCGTCACCAACCTGCTCGTTTCCGCCTTGCAGTCACCTGACACTTCGAAGGAAGCTTCGAAATATCTGCTGCGCAGCCTATCCAGAATC
>Ga0123337_10000777_pt1 | contig 48429 bp, 29 predicted proteins | sample frozenSSSSmetaG_FD_89792 | JGI IMG/M metagenome (GOLD analysis project Ga0123337, IMG submission 89792) | Glacier valley bacterial and archeal communities from Borup Fiord, Nunavut, Canada, to study Microbial Dark Matter (Phase II) -... | ecosystem: Environmental > Aquatic > Freshwater > Ice >... | reverse complement strand
ATTTTCCGATTACAATGGTCCGAACACCACGGGCCGAAAGGTTTGAGTACGGGAATTAATTCGTTTAATCTGCCTATCGGATTTTCAACCACCCAAAATCCGGGATTCAAATACTGTACGATCTCCATATTTTACTCCTGCGAATCTTATTTTAAAAGGCCTTTAGTCATCAGTGGCGGAATCGATACGCTGTTGCCAGAAGATTTTGGCAGCATCAATGTATTTATTAACCTCTGCCGCCTGCCCCACATCAGCAATTTTTAAAGAACGTGCTCTGTCGTCGAGCCAGCTCATAAAGAATTGTGCGGATGATTTACTGATATATTTCTTGCCAGCTATTTTTACATGATAAGGGGCGGTTGATGCAAAGCGAAAGTTGCCAGGAGTGTTGCAAATCACCCTAACCAGGAACCAGCCGCTTTTATCGAATGTGATTTCACTCTTATGTGTTGAAGGCGGCAATGTTTTATACAGCGCTCCATTTTTAATGATCTCGATCGATTCAATGCTGTCCCTGCTGAATACCTCGGTATTAATCTTTAGTTTTACCGGTTTAGCAGCCGAAAATTGATACCCTGGATATTGATTATCGACCTTGCAGATCAACAGCGGACCATTGGTAATAAATGTTCTTCCCTTTCTGACACTTTTAAACCATTTTTCATAGGTTAATTTATTTTTCACATAAGCATACACGCGATTGTACCCTACGGGGTTCATCAGCACACCTGAAGCGCTGCCCGCAGATGGAACAATATTGATCCCTGCATTTAGCATTTTGTAAAAAATATCCTGGGCATAGTATCCGTTTCCACGCGGCGATCGATATTGAGCAGTATCTCTCGGACGACCCCAAGCTTCGTTGTCGAAAACACCACCCTGGTTCATGTGATTATTAGCAATGCCAACAGAATTTATTTTGCCCGTACTCAACAAAATCGGCACGTCCCACCAATAGGGTTTATCGATATCGATCCAATATTTATTGCCATATAATTTTAACACTTCATCCACCGATGCTGCCAGCGCCGGGTATTCCGACCGCCGATCCTTACTGAAATCCATTGGCTTTGCGGTGTTAAGCACAAGCAGGGCGCCTCCGCCTCTTTCATCTTCTGAGCCGCTGGAAGTGTAAAATCGATTGTCGTCGAATTTTTTTGGGACACCAGTATTTTTGCTATTCTCTTTATACTGCTCATTCCACGAAGTAATGACCGGAGCGATATGCAGATCGCCGCATTTCATCAATCTTTCTATATCGTCTATTTTTCGATGAACATGCAGCTCTCCCGACCACCAGTTCATTTTCTTCAGGTCTGCAAGACGTTTCATCCTGACAACAGGAGAAATACTATTGTTTACGGCTTCAAAACTGTCCTTCATCAGGAAATACTCCGGCCCGCGGTCTGCCTCGTAATAATATTTCCCCTGCGGCAAACGCATATTAAACGTTCCTGACGCGGGATAATCCGGAAATGGCTTACCGAGAAAGGTTTTCCAGAAATAGAGAGAATCAGGGTAGAAATTTTCGCCGGCACTGTTCCAAAGCCTTACGTTAGAAAAAACAGTTTGCCCGTTTTCATCGTCGAGAATCCGCAGATCAAAGTTAACACTGTCCTTTTGCGAATAGCTATTAAAACAAATTAAAAGCAATGGAAGCCATGTCGTTTTCATCATTCAATATTTTTATCGGCTGAAATTAAAGTTTTTTTGCTGTTTAATCCTGTCGGGATCGGTTCCGGATATACGGAAGGCGGCATTCTGCGCTGATGGATAAACGCTGGTTGGTTGGCTATCAAGCAAAATTCAACTGTTTCGGCTTGCCTTCTTCTTCCTTAGGGCCACCAGGCATATTGGAACCGCTTGTATCCTGAACCAATTCCGGTATTAACATTTCCCTAGTCAACACACCGTGATAAATAGGCTATGAATAGCACAGTACTTTGTTGGTCGGCTGAATGGTTGCTTTTGTTGTACCGTTTAAATCTTTTGCTGTCCAGTATTGCGCACCACTTACTGCAAAGTCGGTACAGTGCTGTGCAGCCAAAATACCTTGCACGAGATCTTTGCGAATAGCTTTGTAGTTCCATTCAGAAATATCAAACCTTAGCTTCTTGTCTATTATGCACGGCGATATCAAGATATGTTTTTAATTTGTTAGGTTCCATTCATTAGGATTGTAACTGCGGTATTTGAACGATAATTTCATTAGATCATTTCACTTTTGCTATGCCGGAAACCTAAGTAGGTGGAAGAATAAGCCCACTCAGACTGGATAAAGGTCAAATTACAATATAAAATATGAGTGCTATTTTATATTGTATTATTTTCTAAACAAAATGGATATCATATTAAAAGTCGCTTGGTGAATAGCACTTTTTCCAATAATCCAGGATGACTTTAATGATTTCTTCCAATTCCCTATAACTGCCCGGCTTCTTAAAAAATCCTTGGGCAGAAAAAGCATAAGCATTGGTGACATCTTCTTTGCTGGCAGAAGTAGTAAAAAATATATAAGGAATACATTTTTTACAGAGTTCTTTATTAACAAAAACTCTTTCTCTTAGTTGGAATCCGTTTAATTTTGGGAGATTAATGTCTGAGAAAATTATAAATGGATCTGCCCCAGGCTGCATTAAATAATCTAATGCAATCTCTCCATTTTCAAAAAACGAAATTGGATTAGTAACATTTAGTGCTTTAAATATTTCAGAAAATAGTTCCTGATCATCAAGATCATCTTCAATAACGATAATTTCACCATTCTTATTCATTCCTATTCGGTTTTTGGTAGTTTTACCCTTTTTTGCTGTTTTTGATTATTATTTCAAGCTGTGTGTACGTCAATCAACTTTCCACTTGCAAAAAGACTAATTGAAAATGGAAGCACTCCTGTAATTTAAGCAAATCGCTTGGATTGATGTAATCGGAAAATAACAATGTAGCAAAAATGGTAAATTGAAATGCTGTGTTTCGGTAAATAGGAATGCATGATCATCTTCTAATAATCCAAGCTTTGCGGGCTGAAAAAATGGCGATAATGCATGGATAAAAAAACAATTGGAGACTGGATCTTGTATCACGAAATTCAAGGTTAATGCGCGAAGGGTTTAGCCTTAATGCTGTTGCAAAAGCCCTTGGTATGAATCCCCGCACGGTAAAAAAGTACATGGATAATAGAGAAGCTGGTTTTACGGCTTATTCGGAAAAAGGGGAAATGGTTGTTTTCGTTTTCAAGAAGGGATCCAAAAAATAATTTATATAACAAATAAATTCGTTTACAAAAAAAGTATAATATTGTTAACATTTATATAAATTTGTTTGTTATGCGACGATCTATTGGTTCCTGGAGCGCACTTTTTGCCTGTAATCTGATGTGGTCTTTGCAGTTTACCTGCATTAAACTGGTGCAGGATCAGGTGGGGGCATTCAGTACCGTCTTTATTCCTATGCTGCTGGCAACGCTTTTCCTGCTGCCTTTTGTATACAAGGATATAAAAGCCAACAAAAACAGGAAGCTAAGCGATCTTAAAATCTTCGCTTTGCTTGCGCTGGTAGGTCAATTTCCCGCCCAGGTGCTAATGACCTTTGGAACCCAGCAATCCACGGCCAGCAATGCGTCTATTATCAGTCTTATTCTGCCGGTAGTTTCTGCTTTACTGGCGGTTTTGCTATTGAAAGAAAAAATGACTCCTTTGCGCTGGGTGAGTTTTATCATTGCTGTTGCAGGTGTTACTCTTTGTTCAATGAAAGATTTGCTTGGCATGAATTTAAGCATGCAATATATTATTGGAAACCTGCTCATTTTTGCAGGCATTCTTGGTAGTGGTTTTTATAATACGGTTTGTAAAAAAATCGCTAATGAATACACTGAAATGGAAATGCTTTTTTATACCTACATCTTTATGGTACTACTGCTTTTTCCTTTCGTTTGGTACTATGAAAGAAATGTGCTGTACCGATTTTCTTCATTTACCTCAAATACCTGGATAGGTCTTACCCTTCTGACGGTATTTCACAATTTTTTATCCATGATCTTATTTTTTACTGCTTTAAAAAAGCTGGAGGCCATACAGGTAGCGCTTTCTAATTTTTTAATTACGTTTTTTGGCTTACCCATTGCAGTTATTTTTCTGCATGAGCGATTAAGCTGGCTATCTATTGCGGGAGGTTTGCTGGTATTATTCAGTACCGTTTTAATTACGCTATGGGAATACAAACAGCATACCGGGGTACCTGTTACAGGGGAAATCAATAAAAAGTTATACGTCGATAATGAAAACATCTTTACGTAGTCATCAGTGGTTTTATGGGGCGAATGAAACGGGTCTGCTACACAGGGGAGCGCTAAGATCATCAGGCATAAATATGGATAGTTACAGTGGTCAGCCAGTGGTTGGGATAGCCAATACCTGGGGCGAGCTGAATAACTGTAATATGAGTCTTAGGATCATTGCAGAAAAGGTAAAACAGGGCATCCTGGCGGCAGGAGGCATTCCCCTGGAATTTCCGGTTATGACTTTAGGGGAAGAACTGATGAAACCTTCTGCGATGCTTTACCGGAATTTGCTATCAATAGAAGTGGAAGAAAATATTCGTTCTTATCCGCTTGATGGTCTGGTACTGCTGGGCAATTGCGACAAAACAGTACCTGGTCTTTTAATGGGTGCGGTCAGTGCAAACCTGCCTGTTGTCCAGTTAAATGCCGGACCAAAAAAGGTAGGCATTTATAAAGGTCAGCGGCTAGGCAGTGGCACTGATTTATGGAAATATTGGGATGAGCTCAGAAAAGGGGTAATAAATGAGCAGGAATGGGAAGAGATTGGAAGGAGCCTGAGTTGCGGATTTGGATCATGCAATACCATGGGCACCGCTTCAACCATGAACGGGTTATTGGAGGGATTAGGCATTATGCCCTTAGGCCTCAGTACCATGCCTGTTGATAGCGAGGAACGTTTTTCGTTATCGCGGGAGGCGGGAAAAAGAATTGTAGAAATGGTTTGGGAAAATCTCAGGCCTTCAGACATTTTGACCCGGTCGGCATTTAGGAACGCAACTGCGCTGTTAATGGCCCTCGGCGGATCTACGAATGCCCTGCTTCACCTGACGGCTATTGCCGGTCGTTTATGTATTAAATTATATCCTGAAATCTTTAATGAATTAGGGAATATTATTCCATGCATTACCGATGTTCAGCCAGCAGGCAGCTATTTACTCGACGAGTTTCATGAGGCCGGGGGTATACCGGCGGTTCTGAAACGATTATCTGATAAAATCGACCTCTCTGCTGTTACTTACACGGGCCAGACATTGTCCGTACATCTCACAAATACTGTTGTACGCGATCCATTGATTATCCATCGGTTTAGCGAGCCGGTAAGTTTGCTGCCTACCATTGCTATACTGACGGGTAATCTGGCACCTGATGGAGCAGTACTAAAGGTCGCTGCAGCTTCCCCTCATCTGCTTCATCATACCGGTGCAGCCATTGTTTTCGAAAATTATGACGACATGCTGCAAAGGATCGATGACCCGGATTTACCGGTTAATGAAACGTCGGTACTGGTATTAAAAAACAGTGGTCCCATAGCTGTCCCCGGAATGCCGGAATGGGGAATGATCCCCATACCAAAAAAATTACAACTTTTGGGGGTAAAAGACATGGTACGTATAAGCGATGCGCGGATGAGCGGTACCAGTTTCGGTACAGTTATTTTACATGTTGCCCCTGAAGCAGCGATCGGTGGTGCACTCGCCCTGGTTCAGGATGGTGACCTGATATCGTTAAATCTGACAGCTAGAACGTTGACATTACAGTTGTCTGCAGAAGAATTGCATCTGCGAATGCAGTGCTGGTCAAAGCCTTCTATTATTCACAAGCGGGGGTATCCAGCTTTATATATCAGGGAAGTATTACAAGCCGACGATGGCTGCGATTTTAAATTTTTAAAGCCTGTCTCTTTTGAAGAACTGGTGTTTATAGAACCAACTGTGGGGAGATCCTGAATAGATTTTCGCTTATTTGTACAACATCATGCGGATTAAAGAATCTGCATTTGCCTCCACAGTTATACTGCTATCTTTAGTAATTTTATGCCGGGAATATAAAACTCGTTTACAAAAATGAAATCAGATTCACAGTCTATTAAAGTGTACAATGATATCCGCCGAAAAATACTGACCAGTCAACTGATGCCTAAAACCCGCCTTAAAGAAGATGCCTGGGCCAAGAAATTAGAAGTAAGCCGTATGGCAGTAAGGGAAGCGCTTAATCGCTTATTAGGGGAAAGACTGGTGACGTTCGGAGAAAAAGGGGGTTATTTTGTTACTTCTATCACAGAAGCAGATATTCATCAAATCCGGGAATTACGCGAAATACTGGAAGTGGGGGCGCTTCGGCTCTGCTTTAAAAAACTTACGCCTGCCAATCTTTCCAGGTTGCTGAGAATCTGTGATGACTTCAGTTCGATGGTGGAGCAGGGCTATTTTAACGGAGCGCTTGAAGCGGATATGAAATTTCATGAAACCCTTATTGAAATGAGCGGAAATGACAAATTGTATCAGGCTTACCATACCAGTCATATTGTACTCTTCCACCTTAAGCTGGGTAAAACCCAGATTTATCTGGACGATTTTGTTCAGACGGACACAGAACACCGGAAAATTGTACAGTATCTTAAAGAAAAAAAGATAAAGCAGGCAGAAGAGTCTCTTATCAGGCATTTCGCACGAGGAGAGGCAGGGGTACTGGATCTTGATTAATTCCAAAAAATGTTTTTGTAAACAATTTCATAATTTATTAGTTTACATTATATTTCAATGTATTTTATATTCTGTTGCTCAGCGATAAAATGATATATGACCCCAGGAAAACGTTTTGAAAATAAACATGTGCTGATCACCGGAGGTGCCAGAGGAATAGGACTGGAGATTGCTGCACAATTCGCGGCTGAAGGTGCCGTGGTCTCTCTATTTGATTTTAATAATGAGTCACTTATTGGTGCTGAAAAAACCTTAAAAAGCATATCTGATTTTGTGTTTGCCTATAATGTGGATGTTTCTGATCACTCTGCTGTTCAACTGGCCGTCCTTCAGGCGGATAGCAGGCAGCCCATTGATATTTTAATTAATAATGCGGGAATTGCAGCTGAGTCACCTTTTCTGAAAATTGAGGAGAAGGAATGGCGGAAAATACTGGATGTTAATTTAACAGGAATGTTTTTTATGTCACAGAGCGTTTGCCGGCTGATGGCAAAGCGCAAAGAAGGAGTAGTAGTTAACATGAGCAGTAAAAATGGCCTTGACGGAGAGTTCGGCTATGCGCATTACAATTCTTCCAAGGCTGGCGTAGTGATGCTCACCAAAACTATGGCGCTTGAACTGGCACATGTTGGCATCAGGGTGAATGCAGTCTGCCCCGGTTACATTCAAACTCCTCTGTCTCAGGAAATTGATTCCCCTGAATTCACGGAAAACTTTGTCCGGCAATATATACCTATGAACAGGCCAGGAAAACCCCATGAAATTGCACCGCTTTTTTTATTTCTGGCCAGCAAAGAAAGCAGCTTTATTACAGGGCAGGTGTTTATCGCAGATGGCGGTCAGCTGGCAGGGCAAAAACCCGGGAAAGCTCTTATAGACAACGTTGAGCTTTTATCATAATCTTTTCCTCACAAGAACATTTAGTTGGTAAAATATTGTAGTATTTGTTTACAAAAAAACAATTCTTTGTGTACATTTACATACTATATGTGTAAATTCAAATTATTATGATCGCAAAACAAAATCCAGATTTATTTGAAGAAATATGGCTTGAGGCCGGAAGATTTATAGCAGGTGGGGTAGTTTCTTTAAATAGAAAAGTGAAACCGCATATCATTTTCAAAAGAGGAAAAGGAAGTAAGATATATGACATCAATGATAAGGAATATATAGATTACCATGCAGCATTTGCTCCTCATTTACTGGGCCACAACAATGATGAGGTCAACGATGCCGTAATAAATACCATCAGAGACGATTTTTCTTTAATCGGCAGCGGCACGAATCTTTTGGAAATCAGGCTTGCTAAATTGATGTGCAAACTGATTCCGTCGATGGAACTGGTCCAGATCACCAATACCGGAAGTGAGGCAACAGCTCACGCTATCCGGTTGAGCAGGGCTTACACGGGCAAAGAACATATCATTCTTATTACTGGTGGATACAATGGCTGGCACAACGATGTGGCCAGAGAAGTGATGCCTTCGATTGAAAAATTAGGTCCCCGTGTTTCTCCTGGTGAGTACCGTTTTCTTCCTTCTTCAGCAGGCATTCCGGAAACCGTGAAGCAGAAAGTTCACTGTATAAATTTTAACGATCTTGTCTCAATAGAATATGTATTGAAATCCTATCCCGTAGCTTGTATTCTCGCTGAGCCGGTAATGCAGAATGTGGGGGTAGTATTGCCTGAACAAGGTTATCTGCAGGGCATGCTGGACCTTTGTGAACAATACGGAGCCGTGTGTATTTTTGATGAAGTAAAAACAGGTTTCCGGTCGGCCCTGGGCGGATACCAGGAAGTAGCCGGAGTTGTTCCGCACCTTTCAGTATTTGGTAAAGCCGTGTCAAATGGATATCCGCTGGGCGTCATAGGAGGAAAAAGAGAGATCATGGAATTATTTGATGCTCCTGTTCAGGAAAAAAGAGTACTTATAGCAGGTACCTATAACGCTCATCCGTTTAATACTGCCGCAGCCATTGCAACGCTTGAAATTCTTCAGGATCCCTCCGTATACCAGCATCTGTCGTACACCAGCAACCTGCTGTACGAAGGACTTGAAAACTTATTCCGGGAAAAAGGTATTCCTACAGTTGTTTCCAAAAACGCATCAGCTTCCTGCACGTATTTTATGAATAAAGCGCCGCTGGACCTGCACGATATTTTACTGAATCACGATTTTGACTTTGATATCCGGTACCGAAGAGCATTAATAGAGGAAGGCATTTATCTGATTCCGCTGGCATGTAAACAGAGTTCAGTTAGTTATGCCCATTCACAAGAAGATATTTATAGGACTCTTGAAGCCAATAAAAAGGTATTAGATAGAATGTAAAAATAAATGTTAGTAGTTTTGATCTAATTATGTTTACAAAACACTAAATTTATTGTAGACATAATAATATAATTATTCCTCTTCATCCAAACTACTGTTATGAAATTTATTTTGGAATCTTCAACTGCTGAACATTCCTGCAGGAAGAAAAAGCATTGCTGTTTGTTTCTTGCCATTCTATGGCTGCTAATGTGTTCTTCATCAGCTTCTGCCCAGCAGCCGGTGAATGGAAAAATTACTTCAGCCGACACGGTTTTATCAGCCGTCACGATTTCATTGAAAGGATCAGCAGTGGCTACGCAAACAGACATTAATGGGAAATTCAGCATCAATGTGGCGCCCTCCGACGTGCTGGTTGTTTCCTTCATTGGCTTTATTTCGCAGGAAGTTCCGGTGAGGGGACGCAGGAATATAGACATTCAGTTAATCAGCGAAGCGGAATCCCTCAGCCAGGTGGTGGTGGTTGGATATGGTACCGCCAAAAAAGCAACCCTGACGGGCTCAGTGGTAGCGGTAAAAGGCGCAGACCTTGTTAAATCACCCGCTATGAACCTGAGCAACAGCCTGGCGGGAAGAGTAGCGGGGGTTTCGGCCGTAACCAGAAGCGGTGAGCCTGGAAACGACGGAAGTACCTTACGCATTCGGGGATCTAACACGCTCAATGACAATACCCCTCTTGTTGTAGTTGATGGTATTGCCGGCAGGGAACTGGAAAGAATAGATCCTTCTGACATTGAAAGCGTTACCATTCTCAAAGACGCCTCAGCAGCAATTTATGGAGCCAGAGCGGCAAACGGGGTAATTATGGTGACCACTAAAAGAGGAACATCCGGTAAACCTGCTCTTAACCTATCCTACAATCAGGGATTTGTTAAACCAACAGTAATTCCTAAGATGGCCAATGCCGCCACATACGCACAAATGGTCAACGAAATAAAAGTCTACCGAAATAAAGATATCGTTTATACCCCTGATGATATGCAGAAATACAAAGATGGCTCCGATCCCTGGGGGCATCCCAACACAGACTGGTTCAGTGAGGTATATAAGCCCGTCTCTCAGCAAAGGGATGCCCATGTATCTTTAAGAGGAGGAACCGAGGCCATCCGTTACCTTGTTTCGGCGGGTTACCGGTACCAGGATGCTATATACCGCAATAGTGCTACAAATTATTCCCAGGCTAATTTCAGAGCCAATCTTGATGCCAAAGTTTCTAATAATATTAAATTGAGTATAGATATTGCCGGGCGTCAGGAGAACCGCAATTACCCTACGCTTTCCTCCGGTAATATTTATTCGTCTACCATGCGCGGTAAACCAAACATCGCAGCCAAATGGCCCAACGGTTTTCCTGGCCCCGACATAGAACGTGGCGCCAACCCCGTAGTAATGGTAACCGACGCCACGGGATATGATAAAGATATCAGATACGTACTGGAAAGTAATGCCCGGCTCGACATTAATATACCCTGGGTTAAAGGATTGTCAATAAGCGGCAACGCGTCTATAGATAAATATGTCGACAATCATAAACTCTGGCAAACCCCCTGGTACCTTTATTACTGGGACGGCCAGACATACGATGCAGACAAAATTCCACAGCTGACCAAATCATTAAGAGGATACGCAACTCCTCAGTTACAGCAGGATTTTAATAATGGGAATAGAACCACGCTAAATGGCCTGATCAATTACAGTACCTCGATCAGAGGGGTGCACAATATAAAGGCGCTTGCCGGTGTGGAAAAGATCACCGGTGATTCCATGAACTTTTATGCTGCAAGGAAAAATTTTATTTCTGCAGCAGCGGATCAATTATTTGCCGGTGGAGACGGTACCGACCAGACAAATGGGGGATCGGCCAGCGTCAATGCACGGCTGGATTATTTCGGTCGGTTTAATTATAATTTTAAAGAAAAGTACCTGGCAGAATTTGTTTTTCGCTATGATGGATCCTATATTTTTCCGGCAGGTAAAAAACAATTTGGATTCTTTCCAGGCATTTCGCTTGGATGGGTAATGTCCGAAGAAGATTTTTGGAAAAGAAATGTAACACTAATCAACAATTTAAAAATCCGCGGCTCCTGGGGACAAACTGGCAATGACCGGATTAATCCTTATCAATATCTCCAGGGTTATGCATACGCTGGAAATGGCACTAATTCTTCTACTTATATTTTTAACCGCACTGAAGAAAACAAATCGATCAACGAAATCCGCATCTCCAACCCGGAAGTAACCTGGGAAGTAGCTAACCAGTCTAATATCGGATTGGACGGACAAATGGTACACGGCAAAATTTTCTTCTCGGCAGATTACTTTTATAATCTTCGTACCAATATCCTGGCTTACAGAAATGCGTCCGTTCCGGGATCTACGGGTCTAACACTTCCCCGGCAGAATATTGGTAAGGTAATCAATAGGGGATTTGAATTCCAGGCAGGTATCAATAACAAAATAGGAGAATTTACCTGCACCTTCTCCGTTAATGGAGGTTTCCAGAAAAATAAAATTAAATTCTGGGACGAAGTGCCCGGCGCTCCTGTTTATCAGCAGTCTACCGGTCATCCAATCAATGCCCCGCTGTATTATGAAGCGAATGGTATATTCAGCGACCAGGCTGCTGTTGACAAGTACCCCCATTGGGCGAACGCCCGACCAGGGGACATCATTTTTAAAGATGTGAACAACGACGGTAAAATTGATGGGCTTGATCAGGTGCGATCTGACAAAACAGACCTCCCAACATTTATGGGAGGAATTAGCCTGGATGTTCAGTATAAAAATTTTTATGCAAGTATTTTAATTCAGGGCGCCAGTGGTGCCAGAAGAAAACAATTTACGTTTTCAGGCGAAAGCGGCAATTTTTTACAGGATGATGCCAACGGCAGATGGACTGTTGACAATACTACAGCCATCAAACCCAGGACATGGAACTTTGCCGAAGAATACTGGATGAAGCAGTACGACATTAACAATACTTATTTTCTTAGAAATAATGACTATGCAAGGCTTAAAAATGCAGAGGTTGGGTATAATTTCCCAGCTTCTTTTAACAACAGGATAGGTATCAGAGGTCTGAGAATATATATTAACGGATTAAATCTGGCTACCGTTACAAAATTAAAAAATTACGACCCTGAATCCAATTCGGACAATCCGTATCCTTCTAACAAAGTATACAATGTCGGCTTCAATTTAACTTTTTAATACCAGCAGCATGAAAAAGATAATCAGCCAATGCGCTATTACGTTATGCGTTTTAGTTTTAATAAACTCGTGTAAGAAAGATTTTCTTAGCACTAAACCATTGACGGAATTTTCTCCTGATAATACCTGGAATGACCCTAATCTTATACAGGCTTTTGTTAACGGTATCTATCTGAATGTGGACAATCCGTTAAATGGCGGAGATGGACTCCTGAAAGCAGAATTCGTTGATGAAATGCAGGACCAGTGGTATAGCTTCTTTGAATTCAATAATTGCCTGATAACCGCAGACAATAACCTTGCGTCCTGGCCACATGAAAACTGGAGCAAAATTTATAAAAATATCAGGGCCTGTAATATTTTCTTTGACAGGATCAACAATGTAAAGACTTTTGATTCGACCAAAGTAGACGATGTACGGCCTAAGGACAGAATGACCGGTGAAGTTCATTTTCTCCGCGCCTATTTATATCATCAGCTGGCCAGTCTTTATGGCGGTGTGCCTATCATTAAAAAAGCTTACGGCCTTAATGATGATTTCAGCTCCAGGCGCGACACTTATGCGGATTGTATTCAGTTTATTTCCCAGGAATGTGATTCTGCAGCGGCGCTCCTGCCTCTTGTACAAAGCGGCAGCAACCAGGGAAGAGCCACTAAAGGGGCAGCGCTAACCTTAAAGTCCAGGACATTGCTCTATGCGGCCAGCGACCTGCACAATTTGCCTGTCTTTCCTGCCTATGCCCACCTGGATCTGCTGGGATATACCGACGGGGATAGAACTGCCAGATGGCAGCTTGCCAAGGATGCGGCGAAGGCCGTTATGGATCTCAATCAGTACAGCCTTTACAAAGCGCTTCCCGCCCCAACGGATTCTGTAGCCCAGAATTTTGCAGACATTTTTATATCCGATCAGACAGAAGAAGATATTTGGGTAAGGTACTTCAAGGTTACCTCCCTTAATTATCTTCCGGAACTCAATGAGCTTTCTCTGGTATCAGGTCCCAACGGGTATCATTTATATGGGGAAGACACCCCCGCCGGAGAAGTAGTGGATGATTTTGAAATGTCCGATGGTACAAGGTTTAGCTGGTCAGATCCCGCGAAGGCATATGAACCCTATAAAAACAGAGATCCCCGTTTTTATTCTTCAATTCTTTATGAAGGTGTTCACTTTAAACAAAGGCCATCCGATCTTACCACTCTGGATGCCTATGGTAATCTGCAGGTGGGCACCTGGCAAAAATGGGACGCCTCCAGTAATTCAATGGTGGAAGTGTACGGTATTGACAGCCGCAAGGGACCCATTGAAAACTTTAACGGAGGGTATACCGGTTACTATCTGAGAAAATTTATCAATCCGTCTACCAATGGACAGTTTAACACCAATGGATCACCCTGGCGATACATGCGATATGCAGAAGTTTTGCTTAATTACGCTGAAGCATGTATAGCGCTCGGCCAGGATGCCGAAGCACGCAACTATCTCAATATGATCCGTAAGAGAGCAGGAATGCCTGACATTACCGAATCAGGTTCTGCACTGGCAGACCGGTATCGAAATGAACGGAGAGTTGAGCTGGCTTTTGAAGAACATCGCTTTTACGATGTTCGCCGCTGGGTCATTGCACCGCAGGCTTACAAGCAATTTAGCGGAGTGAATGTACTGTATAAAATGAACCCTGACCATACAACCGCCGCCATACCTGAGATATCTCCTTACGTGGTACAAAAAAGTGCATGGTTAAACAAAGGCTATTTTTTCCCTATTTCCCGTGACGAATTAAATAAGAACAGTCTCCTGGTCCAAAATCCTGATTATTAATATCCCGGGAGCAAATAATAATGACCCATCGAAACAGCATGATATCAATTAAAATAAAAAATATGCAATATTTACTTAAATTTCTTTTGTTACTTGTTACTGTTTTTACCATCCTGATGCAGCCCCTGAGTGCGCAGCAGTACCGGACAATAGATAAAGACATCCTCCAGCCAAATAAAGATCACTTACTTCCTGATACTATTATTTATCACAAAGTGCGCGTTGATTCTTTTGGAAATATCCTTCCCTGGTATTCTAGTAACTACGGCGAGTCTTTCGACACCATTATGAAGCTGGTCTGGAAATTCTGGAATGGTATAGCCCTTGATACAAACGGTGTAAAATATTATATGAACCATCAGGTCTGGAGACCTGACCATGATTCCCGCGGCATAGGGGGTGACCAGGTCATGATGGCGCTTTCTTCCTGGAATCTTTTATATAATTATCTGGGCGATGAAGCAATTATAAAGAACATGAAATACCAGGCAGATTATTATTTGGAACATTCATTATCTGCCCCTTCCTGCAAATGGCCCAATCTTCCCTATCCATACAACACTAATATTGAGTCCGGCATATACGACGGCGACATGCGCGGAAATAAAGGCGTACTCCAACCCGACAAGGCCGGCTCTTTTGGATTCGAGCTGGTTCATTTATATAAAAAAACAGGCGATGTAAAATACCTGGAAGCGGCAATAAAAATAGCCAATACACTGGCTACACTGGTTCAGCCGGGAGATGGGGATCATTCGCCCTGGCCTTTTAAAATAATGGCACAAACAGGGGAAGTAGCAGACCTGGGAAAGAATGATCGTTTTAAAGAACTGAGAAAAGCAACTTATACCAGCAACTGGACAAGCACCCTTGGTTTGCTCAGTGAATTGATCGCCTTGCACAAAGGAAATAAAATGGCTTACCAGAAAGCGTTCGATCTTACCTTAAACTGGTTAAAAAAGTATCCTGCAAAAACAAATGAGTGGGGGCCTTTCTTCGAAGACATTGTAGGATTTTCCAATACACAGATAAATGCTGTTACTTATGCGATGTACATTATGGAGCATAAAGAGGCGGATCCTGATTGGAAGCAGACAGTTAAGAATATTTTTCAATGGGTGCATAAAGAGCTGGGTAATAAAGAATTTGAAAAGTACGGTGTTACTGTAACCAATGAACAAGTCGTTTACCTGGTTCCTGGCAACAGTCACTCTTCCAGGCAGGCTTCTATGGAAATACTTTACTGGTCTCTTACCGGTGATTCCACCTATACACGCAATGCTATTAGACAATTGAGCTGGGCTACATACATGGTCGATAATGATGGAAAGAATTTTTATCCCCGCGATGACGTCTGGATGACGGATGGCTACGGTGATTATATCCGCCATTATATCAGGGCTATGGCTGCCGCCCCACAACTTGCGCCCGCAGGATCTAATCACTTATTAAAGACCTCTTCTATTGTTAAAAATATTGCTTATAAACCCGATGCAATAAATTATGCAATTTTTGATCAGTCTTCTCATGAAATATTCAGGCTGATCTCCAAACCATCGAAGATTTTGGTCAATGGAAAAATATTGGCATTCACAAAAGAAGAAAATGCTCAGGGCTGGTCATGGCAAAATCTGGAAAAAGGAGGTATACTAACCATAAGACAGCAGACCGGCAATAAGGTTGATATTCAAATGTGATATAAACGTAAATACCTGGAATGGTTAAAGGAGTAATGTTGGTGGTAGATTTTATATAAAAATTTTAAATCGTATTTATTGCAAATAGTAAATTAATCAATTCATTGTGATTTTTATTCGGGTCTGCTCGGGGCCTCACTTAAAAACTCTGAAAGTCGCATCTGTAGCGACTTTCAGAGTTTTGTGTTTTTGGGCTGTTAACGATTTAGCTGGGTTTTCTTTTATCTCTTTTAGGTGCTACATATTGCCCTACACTATTGAGATATAAATTTTTGATTTTAGACATTTTCTGCAAGCTCTTCATCATACTACTTTGAACAAGGTGTAAAGCTTCCTTCCCAAACCTGGTGTATATGGTCCATTGAAAATGATTGATAAAACTGACTAGGAGATATAGGCGATGCAATCTATTTCAACCAGAGAATTGCCGGGAACACCGCCCTTCGCTACCGCCACAGTGGTTCTTACAGGTGGCTTTTTGCCAAATCGTCCCTTGTAGACAGCATTCATGCCGTCAAAATCCGCAATATCATTCAGGTATACATTAACCTTGAGTACCTTGTCCATAGAAGACCCTGCCTTTACGAGTTCCGTTTCCAGCGCCTTAAGCACGGTTTCTGTGTGTGCCTTGATGTCGCCCTGATAGTGCGCCCCCTGACCGGAGATGAATACCATGTTTCCCAATTTGGTGGAGCTGGAAAACATCGGTACTTCCTGATCATCGTAGACGATGCCATTCACTTCTTTCTCAGCCGCGGGTTTGAAAACAGTGGTGGCACGTGAAACTGCGCCTAAACCTACCAGCGACATTACAGAAAGGGACAATTTCTTTAATGCAGATCTTCTTTGTGTTATCATGGTTAAAATTTTTACGTAAATAATTCACTTCCATCGCCAATGGATTTTATTTCGGCACGGCATCTTCCCAACCTGGCAAGCTCATACCATCGAGATCCCACACGATTTTTCCGGCACGGATAGTGAGTTCAGCCTCCAGCTTTTGTGTTCCTTTTTGCCTGGTCCTTTTTGTATCCATATATCCGAAGTTTCCTTTTCTAAGATTAAAAACGGCCACATCGGCTTCCGCTCCCACACTGAGGTTACCAAGTTCGGGATGTTGGATAACGTTAGCAGGGTTCCAGGTGCTGCGCAGAATCACATCCTGCAGGGACAGACCGATACTCAGGAACTTCGACATCAGGTTGGCCATATCTTTCATGCCGCTATTCATGCTCAACTTATGTAAATCGCTGCTGATCGTATTAGGCAGCAGTCCCTGTTTAATAGCAGGCACCGCCTGCCTCCAGGAAAACGCGCCGCCGCCATGACCCACGTCGAAAATAATACCTTTTTTCTGCGCTTCAAAGACGAAGGGCTTTACTTTTCCAGTACTGTCGTCCACTAGCGTTTCTCTTTCGGTTGGCCCATCGGCAAAACAATGTGTAAAGATATCGCCCGGACGCAAATGCTTCATAAATAACTCTTCAATGGAATTGGGAGGATGGTGTTCGCCGAAGTCGACGATGACCGGAACATTAGCCAGCTTGCCAGCTTCCACGGCCTTATCCACTGAAGTGAAGTCACCCCAGTAATGGGCGGATTTTACGCCAACGATTATGTTGGGGAACATTTTGGTGATCATAGCAGCGGTTATGGACGGGTTCATGTCTTCCACATTCTGCTCTTCGAGGCGGCCATACATACCGTTGCCAATGATATTGATAAATGCCAGGATCCTAGTCTGGGAACGATCGATGGTCTGGGCCTTGAACAGACGAAAGTTTCTCCATCCCGATGATCCGCAATCTACCATTGTAGTCACCCCCGCTCTGAAAGAAAACGCATCAGGAAGTAATCCGTCCGGAGCATTTGCCAGATAGGATGCCGTATCGGTTCCCCAGAAATTATGCGTGTGTATGTCGATGATCCCGGGCGTTACATACAAGCCGGTAACGTCGACTACTTTCTTAGCAGAAGTTGCAGCTATATCAGCAGCTACCTGGGCTATTTTCCCGTCGGTAATCGCCACGTCCATCTTGCTGTCGATCTTATTTTTGGGATCGATGACGTGCCCTCCTTTCAACAGCAGGTCGAAAATTTGTCCATTGGTCTGAGTGGTCCCTGCACGTTGGTGGGCCGGCTGTTGTGCAGAGGCCACGTTCAGCAGGGAGGCAACAGAAATAAGGAAAATCAATAGAGGATGGTAAAATGTGTTGGAGCGGTGATTAAACATTATACTTTTTTTGGTAAATGAAAAGGCGGACTTTTTGTTTCGTTTGCAAATCACGGTTGGATCAGACAAGCCACCTGTGGAACACTCTCTTCTCTTATAAAAGTCATTTTGCCGGTTTTGGTATCGCGCTTGAAAACGGCAATGTTATCCGACTTCATATTCCCGACAAATACATATTCTCCTTTTTTATCCATGCAAAAGTTTCTGGGATGGTCGCCATGTCCATCTTCGCGCCCAATGAAGGTGAGCTTACCGGTTTTTGTATTGACGGAATAGATAGCGATAACATTCATTCCCCGGACAGAAACATATAGAAACTTGTCATCAGGAGAAAGATGGATGTCTGCGCCGGAAGTACGCTCTGTATAGGTATCAGGCACCATCCTGAACCGCTCCATAGGGGTCAGGGCACCAGTAGATATACTCCTGCGGTAAGAAGCAACGGTAGTCGTTATCTCCTCCACAGAGAATGCAAATTGGCCGCCGGAAGTAAAAATAAGATGGCGTGGGCCGGAGCCGGGCTTGCTGCTGGCAAAAGGGGTATTGCCGGGTAAAAAATTGCCTGCATCCTTCACTTGGTAAATCATGATTTTGTCCAGTCCCAATGCGGAAACATAAATAAACTTTCCATCGGCCGAGGGAATGACGGAATGTACAAACGGATGTTTCTGCAAAGCAGTGTCAAAGCCGCTGCCATCAGACTGAAGCACTTGCTGCGCTTTTCCCAGCCTGCCATCGGACAGGATAGGATAGATGGCAAAATTGCCCTGGCCATAATTGGCCACATACACGAAACGGCCTTTCGGATCCACGCTTACATGGGCCGGGCCATTGCCTTCGGTTGATTGTTCATTAAGTTTTGTTAGTAAACCCGTAGCCGGATCGATAGTAAAAGACATCAAGGTTCCCATCTTGTCATCCAGGCTCATACCTTCTCCGTAGATGGCATAAAGATATTTCCTGTTGGGATGTATAGCCAGAAAATTAGGATTGCGCTTTTCATCAACTGTTTGAATTTCTACAAGTTTCTGCTCTTTTCTGTTAAACCCGAGCACATAGATTCCTTTACTGCCATGGCCTGGCATGGTGCCGGCGTACATGATTTCGCCGGTGTCCTTTCCGGTTTGCGCAATGCCTGTGGAGGGAATCTGCGAAAGACAGGTCAAAAAGAGAATTAAAAAGACTTTCATGTGCTTACGTTTTGTGATCATCCTTCAGCCGGTCAGCGCTGAACAAATGGTGAATAATAGTTAGGGCACGGAGTGCTCCTGTCGTTACCGAGGGCTAAATAAAATTAACATAAAATGGATTTACGAAATGAGGAGAATCCATTTATTGCTGTTATATCATAACAAGGCTGATGCTTATTCAACATCCCACCACAGTCGGGTTGCTGCGTTGTCGGGACCTTTCAAAAGCCCGGCTGCAGTTTGGACAGCAGCGCCGTTTACGGTCTTCTCGATATCGAGGAAAGGAATCCGCCGGATCATTTTATTAGCTGGCACATCCGGATTTTCCGAGTGGATCAGCGGATAAAACTTCGGATAACCGGTACGCCGCATTTCGGCCCAGGCCTCAAATCCATCGGGGTAAACGGCAAGCCACTTCTGTGTCAGGATCTGTTCCCGTTCCTTTTCAGGATCGCCTGCAAACTTCACCGGAATATCTGTAAGAGCAGGTGTGTTGAAATAGCCGCCAGGGGCCATAGGCATATTCACACTATTAATATAATTGTTGATAGTAGTCATGTCGCTGACACCCCAGGACTTCATCGCCATTTCGATACCCTTAGCGTATAAATTGGCGGTATTATCGCCCATGGCCCATCCGTTGAGTGCCCCTTCTGCCCGTAGGAAATAGGCTTCTGAAGCGTACATAACATTCATTTGTGTCAGGTACATGCTATCCGGGGTCCAGTTCTGCGCAAGATTTGAAGCTATGTTGTAATCGTTGGCCGGCAATGTCTGTTCTGCCGGGATCATTCCATTCCGCAGACCAGTATATTGATTACTGTTCACCGAAGGCTGAAAGAATTTGCTGAGTCGTGGATCCTGGTATCCCTTCATCAGGCTTTCCATGGAGGTACTCATCCGGAACTCGTTCCAGCCCGAAATCCTCGCCAGGCCATTGTAATTATCTGGCGGGGCAACCTGAAGATGTGCATCCTGCGCTACATCGGTCATTACTCCATCGGTAACAGCCGCTTCAGCTTCTTTTTGAGCCTTGGCCGGATCGACTTTAGAAATGCGCAGGGCAAGGCGGAGGCGGAGACTATTGCCAAAAGCAATCCATTTTTGAATATCGCCACTGTAAATCTTATCCTGCGTTCCATAAGACGGCTTGTCTGCGTTGTTTTTAAGATCAGTCACTGCTTCTGTAAGCTCTTTAAAGAAATCGGTGTAAATATCTTTCTGATCGTCGTAGGGCACTACAAGACTGTCGAGGCCAATCTTGGAATAAGGGATTGGTCCGAAGTAGTCGGTAGTTCTGTGGAGCACGAAAACTTTCCAGATTCTTGCGATCGACTTCAACGGAATGGTATTTTCAGAATTCGACTCCTGGATAATCTTTACAAGTGCCGGCATCGCATATACATAAGTAGAATACCATTGATAGCGGACCCACTGCTGGTTAATTACATAGCGGTGTGAAGCAAACGCCGTCTGTGTGCCGGCAAAGTACTGGCAGAACATATCTGCGAAAAGATTCTGCGCCTGCTGATAGTCGACGGTACCTGCGCCGGTATTCATTCCCGAATACTCAGCACCCGCAAACAGGGCTTTAATATCCGTTGGCGTCAGGTTTGTCAATTTGGTTGGATCGGTGTTACGCTCATTAAATTCCTGCTTGCTGCAACCGGGCAATATCAGCGACAACACCAGTAACGCGGAGGCAGTGATGAGCCTTATGGGTGTGATTATTTTCGATTTCATTGTATGCATTTTAATATTTTTCCTTTTTAACAGACACTAAAACGACACTTTAATATTAATTCCGTAGTTACGCGTGGAAGGCAGCGCGCCATATTCCAGGCCACCGCCAGTGAGGCCCATGATGATTTCAGGATCGATCGGTGCATCGCGTTTGAAGAAGAACAGGTTCCTTCCTACCAGCGAGAGCTTTACGTCCCTGAAAAATCTGGAGGCAGACATCATACGCTTGGGAAGGTGATAACCAAGAGTAAGCTCACGCAAACGAATATTAGTAGCTGAGTAGGCATACAGGCCACCGGTCGGGTACCTGTCACCGATCGCACCAAAATAAGCCTGTGAAGTGATCGTCTGCGTGTTTTTGTTGCCATCGGCAGTGATTGCATCCAGCACCAGCCCACCTTCACGGCCCACGAGAGAAGCCGTAGAATGGCCGTCCGCATCAATCAGTGCCTGGGTGCCGGCGATGACGTAACCACCGTTGCGATAATCGATCAGGAAACTAAGCGACAAGTCCTTATAAACAAACTGGTTCTGGAGGCCCATCATGTACTTGGGATTATAGTTGCCCAGGAACACAGTATTTCCAGACGTTAAAACTGGCATCCCGGTGGCGTCGACGATGTGCTTGCCGCTAACGGAGTCCTTTACCCAGTCTTTAACATACATGTCACCGAAACTACCACCAACTGCCGCCCTGATTTGCGCCTCCCGGTCGTCTGCCAACACCACGAAATCAAGACCTGATACCAGTTCTTTCACTTTGTTTTTATTAGTCGAATAATTTAGACCAACATTCCAGGAAAAGTCTGCACCTCTCACCGGTGTACCGTGCACGCTCAGTTCAAAGCCACTGTTCTGGATCAGACCGGCATTTATATATTTCTCAAGGTATAATGTTGCATTAGGAACGTTAATCTTCAATAATTGGTTCTTACTTTTTGTGTTATAGTAGGTCGCATCAAAACCAAGGCGGTCGTTGAAAAACTGCCACTCAATACCTGTTTCGAAGGAACTGGTCAGCTCGGGCTTGTAATTTCCCAGCGAGCGCACATTTGAAAGGTTTACAATATATCCGGGAAGTACAGATGAATACGTCTGATCAAGATACTGCAAACCACCATATCCGGAATTAGCAAAGGTAAATCTGGCCTTTCCATATGACATCCATGAGGGCAGATGCACCATATCGGAGATGATAGCGGACAAGCCAATAGAAGGATAGAAATAGGAACGGCTATCTTTGGGCAATGCCGTTGACCAGTCGTTCCTTCCGGTGACATCGAGATACAGGTAATTGTTGTATTTCAACGTAGCTGTTGCATACAGCGATAGCACCTGGGGATTCTTTCCGTAAACATCTGTAGAAGACAGGTTGGTTGAATTGGTGAGATAAAAGAAATTTGGTCTGTCCAGACCATTTGCAGCAAAGGTCTCAGTGGCAAAGTTTCCCTGTTGAGAAGCACCGCCCACATTACCCGACAGCTCAAATTTTTTCGAAAGGGTATGATGAAACGACAGCAACGCATCAATGTTACTGGTTTGTTTGTTGTCAATAGCATATTCATAGTCCGATCCGACAAGACTAAAGTAGTTGTCGCCATATATCTTATGATCAGTGTGCTGCATCGTTTTATCAATGCTTCCGCGAATCTGAAGATCCAGCCAGTCGGTGAACTTGTATTTGGCCGTAAACAATCCGATAATCCTGTCCCTTTTCTGAAAATAATTAATCCTGTTTAACGCCCAGTAAGGATTTTCAAGGATTGATGAACCGGGTTTCCAATAGCTTTGCTTTTCAACCCCATTTTCATCAATGTAAGCATACTTCATCATTTCAATGACCGGAATCGATGTTGGAGAACGGTAAATGGAAGGTAATGCGTAGGTACCTCCTTCGCCGGGTGTAACCCTATTGTTGACGTCTTCGTAAATGTAGGTAAGCTTTGTATTGAACGAGAGCCTGGATGTAGGGTTAAAGCCAACTTTCAGGTCAATGTTGTGGCGGTGCAGGTCATTGTTGCGCATGATGCCTTCCGCATAAGTATTGCCATACGAAAAGTAAGCCTGCATCTTGTCGGTACCACCGCTCAAACTTAGAGAGTTGTTAACTGTTGCAGCAGTACGGAAAAAGTTCCTGAGCCGGTCTGGCTGACCTTTGAGCGGCACGGAATCACTATTCCAGAGCTTCACGATCCGGCCGTCGGCCCTGGGCCCCCAGCTGTGTTCGGAATTGGCTACATAGTTTCCTCCATCTCCCTGACCGTAGGCGTATTGAAGTTTAGGTAATACAGCAGCCTGGTCTGCAGAAACACCTCCGTTGTAATCAACATTTACTACACCAGCACGGGCTTTTTTTGTATTAACAATAATGGCGCCGTTCTGACCCTGGCTGCCGTACAATGCTGCAGCGGAAGCACCTTTAAGGATGGTCATGCTTTCAATATCATCCGGATTCAGCATTTCGATGCCACCGTTCAGGGGCACGCCATCTATCACATACAACGGATCACTATTTCCCGACAGTGACCGGTTGCCTCTTAACAATACTTTTGATTCTCCACCTGGTCCTACCGCATCCTTCGTAATGGTCAACCCGGGAACCCTTCCCTGAAGGGAGTTGATTACGTTGGTTTCCCTGGCCTCATTCAAATCGCTTCCCTTGACATTCTGGGCGGCATAAGTCAGCGATTTAACAGAGCGGGTAATACCTAAAGCCGTTACTATTACGGCGTTCAGCTGTACATTAGCCGGCTGGAGGGTGACGTCGATGCTTGCCTGGCGGTTAACCGGTACTTCCTGAGTAACGAAGTCGACATAGGTGAATACCAGCACGCCATCATCTCCCACACTGATAGAGTAATTTCCATTTATATCTGTCGAGGTCCCGGTGGTTGTTCCTTTTGCAGAAACGCTTACACCGGCCATCGGCTCTGATTTGTCATTAGTCACCCTACCCTTCACTATAATTTCAGGGCTTTCCGCATAGGCCCTAAACTTTTCTTCATGCTTTATCTTCACCTGGTCAAGCGGCTGGCTCCTGACAGGTGAAGCGTTCAGTAGCTGGATAGAGGTAACGAAGAATGCCAGCATTCCGACTCCGGTACGCATAAATACTTTAATAAAGGATTTCTTTTGTAGCAGCTTACCACGCAAATCCGGCAATGCCGCAGCAGTTGAACGACAAATCATAATCAGTTTTGTTTTAAGTGACAAATACCCGGATGATCGGGGATTGCAGATGACGGGTTTATAGCCGGGAGCGACATACAAACCGTCAGTGTTCTGAAAGCAGTTCCCTGCTTTTGTTGGTTATGTTTTTTCTTGCGATCTGTTGTGCATTGGCTGTGTTTTGGTTAAAGTGTTACGCTATTAGCTAATTTTTTTGTCCATACTTAATCCATTGCCCGGTTATTGTATTATGATTTAAGGGTTGTAGTTTTTTTCCTGGCTACAGGCGCCTTTCCTTTCTTCAAAGGCAGCACCCGCACCAGCAGGCCAGTGTCTTCAGTCAGCGCATACAGGAATTCATCGGGTCCAAAAGTGACGTCTCTAACACGGCCAATACCCTGGATCAACTTTTCATCACGTACTGCTTTGTCTCCTTGCATGATGGTCCGGTTTAGCCGCTTTTGCACTAACGAGCCAATGATCAGGTTTCCATCCCATCCAGGGTAGTGGGCGCCATAGACGAAGTCCATACCAGCCGGTGCCAGAGCGGACTTCCAGTAGTGCACAGGCAGTTCCATACCGGGCAGCACGGTATCGGTGGTGATGATCGTACCATCGTAATTAATGCTGAATGTAGTTTTGGGCCAGCCATAATTTTTGCCTGGCCCCAGCAGGTTAAGCTCACAGCCTCCGTTTTCGCCATGTTCATTTTCCCAGAGTTGGCCAGTGCGTTTATTGTAGACCAGGCCTTCTGGCATTCTATGACCAAGGGAATAGATTTCGGGCAGTACCCCTGCCGAATCAATAAACGGATTGTCTTTTGGAATAGTACCGTCATCATTCAACCGGATAATTTTACCCGAGATCACTTTATTGTCCTGCGCTGTATTCCACCTGTGCATGTGCTCGATGGTACGCTGCCCGATGGTCATGTACAATGCGCCGTTTTTATCGAAAGCCAATTTATTTCCATACCAAAAGCCGTTCTCTTTGAACGGCCCGACCTTGTAGAGCACTTGCGTATCAGACAGCACATCGTTTTCCAGCTTGCCCCTCATGAGCACGGCATATCCGCCGAAGTAAGTTTTGCTTCGGGCAGAATCCTTTTTCGGTTCAATATAATAAGTTAAGTATACAAGGTGGTTGGAAGCGAATCCGGGATGCAATTTCACTTCCCGAAGGCTTTGTGGAACCGGTCCCTGTACAGGCTCGCTGAGTTTTTTGCCCTCTCTTACAATTACAAGCGCGCCGGAACGTTCGGCGATCAGCACGGTTTTCTGGTCGGGCAGGAACGCCATGCTCCAGGGAAGCGTGAGGCCTGAAACCACCGTGTCTACCATAAATTGCATGGTCTCTGATCCGATGACATTTCTGACCTTGGAGGGGACAGGAAAATAGCTGCTTCTCATGGAGGGATCGACGGTGTATCCGGTTACAGGCAGCATATTGTCAAACGCAGGTTGGGGTTTGCCATTCTTGTCTTTGGTAAACTCCCTTAAATAGGAAACAACCTGCCAACGCTGATGCTCAGTAAGCGATGTGCCAAATGACGGCATGCCTCCGTAACCCCTGGTTACTTTCCAAAAGAGCGTGGCATCCTTTTGGCGCATGATCCCCATATCATGAAAATTGGCAGGTTTTACCTCGAAGGTCATTCCAGGCGCACCCTGGCCATCTCCATTTTTGCCATGGCAGGTAATACAGTAAATGGCGTAAGTATTCTTTCCGTTCTTCAATACAGCAGAAGTGACAGCAAAAGGCATTTGCATAGTATCGGCCCAGGATGGAATTCTCCATCCGGATTCCTGGCAAAGGCCATTCAGGCTAAAGCAAACGCAAATAAACGCTGCGACACTGCGTACCAATATTTTTTTCTTCATATCAACTGACTATCAATTTTTACATCTCCTGCTTCAATTGTGTTGAACGATTACTTGAAAACCACACTGCCAAAAAATTGAGGCATATGAAAACTTGGATTGGGAGCATCGATGGGGCTCCAGGTCATATAATGCGGATTTGAATTGTTTTCGGCTATCTTACAAAAATTCACTTTCCAGGTTACACCTTTCTGTGGACGGGTGATATGGCAATATTTGGACAGGGTTTTGAGCGGTAGCCTGTATTCGAGCGTCCACACGACAGGTTCCTTTATTTCAGGGTCCACGATCTGTGGCAGAGAGTGTGCAATCTCGATAGTGCTGATATCCTCTTTGTCGGGCTTGTTTGAGCGATAGCCGAGAAGCGCCGTGCCTCCGCAATTGATCTCCAGGTTGAAGTACTGATCTGGCTGTGTAGTATCGGGACAGAAAAATAGTTCCACTGCTGCGTCTTTCCAAACAGGACCGTCCGGCTCTTTGGTGATGCAGCGGACATAGCGGTCATGCACCCGGAAAATGACATAAATATTTGCTGTATCGTAACTCATTTTCACTTCTGTCCGTGGACGAAAATTGGGAATCTCCCGAATAAAATCGGTCACCTCCACCGCCTTAATTCTTCTCCATTGTTTTTTGTTCCAGTTGCCGTCGATCACTATAGGCATCCTTTGATGCTTAATGGTATATGTGGGTGCCTTAGCTCCGGGAAGCGGATATGGGCTATCCTGATCTTTGAACGCAACAGACACAACAGTTATGAATAGAATGATGATATTTCTCATTAAGTGACTCCTTTCTGTCTAAGTTTTAGTTGCCGGCCTGATTTTCGAACAACCATAGCGGCTCGCCTCATTCAGCAACGATTTTGACACCTTGCGATCTGTTTGTTCTGGCCAACCTGTATGCTCGCTGAATACTTTGTACTGCTGGCTTAATAGAATGACCCTGAAATACATAAAAGTACCCTCCTGTGTACCTATTTGTTTTTAGGTTAAAAAATGGAGAACGCCATAAAGAACAGTGTCCACAGGTGCATCATGGACAACCGCAGCTTTTGAATTGCCTTACCAAGCTGGTTCTGAACTGTTTTCCTGGAAAGGCCAAGCAGACCGGCGATTTCCTTTGTAGGCAAATCATCCTGAAAGCGCAGTCTGAAAATTGTCTGGCGCTGTGGCGGTAACGTGTCGAGCAATGCTTCGCAGGATCGGAAAAATTCTTTCTGAAGCAGTGGACTGTCGGCACCGTTTCCTTCCTGCGCAAGAACCTCAGGAAGATTGAAAAAGGGGTGAACGGTTTTTTGTTTTGCGGCGATCTTGATCACTTTATTGCGAATGGCCCTGTTAAGATAGGCGGGAATGTTGTTGATGTGAAGTGTGTCTTTGTTAAACCAAATGTGCGCGAAGACATCCTGTATGATATCTTTAGCCTGATCTGCATCCCTGAGTCTCTTATACGCGGTCGAATAGGCCACCTCCCAGTATTTTTCAAACAACAGGTTAAATGCCCCTTTATTTCCCTGGCCCACCTGTAACATCAGCAGGTAGTCATTGTTCAAGTCCGGGTTCACTGCATTGATCATAAAAATCTGTAATGGTCACTAACAAATCAACGATTCAAAAAATAAAAAAATAGTAGTCAGTTATTTCTTTTTTAATGTTGCATTTCTGGCTGCGCTGACTTCCACAGTTGTAGCACCGGTTGAATGATTTCTCATATTCGTTCTAATATAGGTTACAATAGAAGCAATGGCATGATCATCCAGGAATCCGCCATGAGCAGGCATGATGCCGTTGTAATTTTTTCCACTGACTATAATATTACCCTGTAAGCCATTCAGGATGATATCGATTAATTTGGTTTTGTCTCCGTTGACAATTTCAGAACCTGACAGTGGCGGAAACCGGCCGTTATCTCCCTTGCCATTTCTCTGGTGACAATTTGCACAGTACGTATCGAATAAAATACTTCCTTCCAGTTCATCTCCGGTATTTAGATTATCAGCTTTCTCATCCGGCGTTTTAATGTACGATCTGGATTTACGTTTTTCCATTGCAGCAAGCTGCTCCGCACCAAAATCTTTTTTATCTCCCTTGTACATCACCCGCCAAATTTTTCCTTTGTTGGATTCAGAGATGTATAGTGATCCGTCCGGACCGGTTGAAAGACCCATAGGTCTGTGAACGGCATCGCTTGTATTAATTACAGTGTCCACACCTGTGAATCCATCTGCAAACACTTCGTATTTATTTTCAGCCTTACCGTCTTTAAACGGAACAAACACTACGATATATCCGGCCTGCGGGTAAGGAGATCTGTCTGTTGATCCATGGAATGCGATGAACGCGCCATTTTTATACCGTTCCGGAAATTGGGATCCATCATAAAACAGGATATCCATTGGCGCCCAATGTCCTGGAAACCCCATTTCAGGTTTGGTGAAGTGGCTGGCACTTCCAACCGTTTTTCCATCTCCTCCATAACCGGGTTGAAGAATATTTTCACCCTTCATATGATCAAAATAGGCATAGGGCCATCCGAAATTAGCTCCCTCCGTTGCCTTGATCAGCAGCTCTGATGGTAATACCGCCGCTTGCCAGGAAGAAAAGATCTTGGGATAAATCGTGTGAAAATTGTCTATTCCGTTTACAACGGCGTACAGGTTGTTATCCGTTTTGTTCCATTGCATGCCAACGACACTGCGGATGCCGGTAGACATCCGATGCCCGTCTTTTTGTTTTTGATTTGTTTTGCTGGCATCAAACCGCCAGATACCACCATGAGTCAACAGATCAGCTGGTGGTTGCAACCCTTTGCCGTTTGGAATGCCGACAGGACCGTACTTGGTAATATCCTGCCCTGCATCGGAAGGAGTGCCGAAGGGAACGTACATATTTCCATTGTTATCAAAAGCCACGGGCTTGGTAGTGTGCCAGTTCTGTGCTACCTGCTGATCGTCATCTGTGAGGAGCACCTCAGTTTTGCTTTTAGGAATAAGATCTCCCGTTAGTTTTGTCCTCAGCACCTTATCAACAGTGCTGGTATAAAGATATCCATCGTGTATGGTCATGCCCACTGCAGAACTTCCAATGTCTTTATAGTCGCCGAAGTATACGATAGAATCTGCCTTGCCGTCTCCATTGAGATCCCGAAGGCCAACGGTTCCTCCACTGCCTTTCAATTTATCATTGTACTCAAGCTTTACGTAGATGTCACCGTTGTCATTTACGGCCAGGTGGCGTGCCCGACCGATACTGTCGGCCACTACAAGCGCTTCAAAATGATCAGGCAGGAACAATCCTCCGTTGTCGCTGTCCCCTTTCGGAGTATTAGGCAAATGACTGCAGGACGAAAAGCAAAGACCCAGAGCAAGCATCATCAACCAGTGGCTGGGGCGGAAACTTCTATCATTCAAAATTCCTTTCTTAAACAAAACTTTCATGGTCATAACTATTAAATATTTATACTCACACATATGAAACTAATGCACATCCCACCAAAGAGAAGTTGCTATATTATCCGGGCCTTTAAGCAATTTTTCCGCTTTTTTAACTGCAGGTCCGTTCTTGTCCCTGTCAAAATTTACAAACGGAATTCTTCTGATCATCTTGTCATTACTGAGGTCTGGATTATCTGAATGCAGCCTTGCATACAGTTTAGGATAGTTGGTCCTTCTTGCTTCGGCCCAGGCCTCATGTCCATCAGGATACAGGCAAAGCCATTTCTGGGTAATTATCTGTTCTCTCTGATTTTGAGGATCAGTTGAGAATTTTACAGGAATATCCGTCATCGCCGGGGTACTAAAATATCCACCGGGCGCCATCGGAACAGTAGTGCTGTTAATGTAATTGCTGATTTGAAGAGGATCTGTGATCTTCCAGCTTTTCAGGGCCATTTCAATACCCTTTTCGTATAATGCCTGAGGAGTACCGTCAGCTTCCCAACCATTCAACGCAGCTTCTGCACGCAGAAAATACGCTTCGGCCGAATGCATGACTGTCATTGGAGTGGTGGTCATATTATCCGGCGCCAGATATTCACTGACATCGGAGGTATGATCATAATCATTCTGGGGCAGTGCGATTTCCGCAGGATTCATTCCATTTCTGGCACCTGCATATTCACCCGTAGCAAGCGCAGGTTTAAAATATTTGGGAAGACGCGGATCATTGTATCCCTTCAGCACACTTTCCATTGCCGCGCTCATTCTGAATTCATTCCATCCTGCCTGCCTGTTGAATCCATTGATATTCAAAGCGGACACCGACAGATAAGCATCCTGACTTACATCTGTCATGACCCCGGCTGTGATGGCCGCTTCTGCTTCCTGCCGGGCCTTATCCGGTGCTACATTTGAGATACGAAGCGCCAGACGAAGCCTTAAAGTGTTGGCAAACTTTAGCCACCTGGTATTGTCTCCATTAAAAATAATATCCTGTGTTCCGTAAGAAGGGTTGCTGATATTATTTTGAAGATCCGTGGCCGCTTGACTGAGTTGTTTGAAAAAGTCGTAGTAGATGTCTTTCTGGTCGTCGTAAGCGATAGCGGCAGAATCCAGGCCGATTTTCGAATAGGGTATCGGCCCGAAATAGTCTGTGGTTCTATGCAGGACAAACACTTTCCATATTCTTGCAATGGCGTTTAAGGTTATAGATTCGGGCTTGCCTGTCTCCTTCAGGATGGTCAGCAGGCCCGGCATTGCGGCAATATAGGTAGCATACCACTGGTTCTGAACCCAGTCCTGAACAATCACATATCTGTCTGTCTGATCAAAGGTGGCAGATGTGGCAAAGTATTGGCTATACAGGTCTGCAAACATTCCCTGCGAATACTGATAATCGCCCTGAGCATCCTCAGTGGCGTACATACCACGGTAGAGCGTATTGGGAAACAGACCTTTCACATCATCCGGTGAAAGGGAAGTCAGCCTTGTTGGGTCTGTATTGAACGCTTCATAATTTTTCCCGCATCCTACAGCGAGAAACACCAGAAACAACATTATGGCTGTTTCCGAAATGAACAGTTTACTTAATGCGTGTTTATTTAAATTCATTTGAATTCTTTTAAAATGTGCATTTCAGATTTACGCCAAGGTTCCTGGTGGAGGGAAGGGCAGCATATTCAAGGCCGCCTCCGCCAACCCCCCTGGTGATTTCCGGATCTATGGGCGCGTTATTTTTAAAGAAGAAAACATTTCTCCCTACAAAAGAAACTTTAGCACCTTTTATTATTCGTTGTTTGCCCAGCGCTTTTGCTGGAATAATATATCCAAGTATTAGTTCTCTTAGTCTGACATTGGTGGCGGAATAAGCATATAAGGAGCCGACTGGGTACCTTCCTCCTCTGTCGGACCAGTATTTTTGAGCTGAAATCGTTTGCTCGTTTTTCTTTCCATCAACGGTATATGCGTCAAGCGTTATTCCATTCTCGCGGCCCTGAAGGGATTGCCGGGAATGTCCGTCCGCGTCTATCAATGCCTGTGTGCCCGCAATAATGTAGCCTCCGTTTCTGTAATCAATCAGAAATCCGAGGGAGAAGGAATTAAATTCCAGCAGATTGTTGATACCCATCATATAGTTGGGATTATAGTTGCCGGCCAAAACATCGTTTCCTTTAGTGAATATTGGATTTCCGGCATCGTCAACCAGCTTTCTGCCCTGATCATCCAGCTGCCAGCCTTTAGCATATATGTCACCGAAACTGTTACCCTCCACAGCTTTTATCTGGGCAAGGTCGGAATTGACCAGAATGGCTGATTTTACGTCAGCTGTCAGCTGAAGAACCTTATTGTAATTTTTAGAATAGTTAAGGTCGATGTTCCACGAGAAATGCGCAATCTTTACAGCCATTACTCCCGCAACTACCTCAACACCCCTGTTTCTGATCAGGCCTGCGTTGATATACTTCTGATTAAAAGTTGACGCTGGTGGTGCACCGATCAGCAACAGCTGGTTTTTTGTTTTAGTATTGTAATACACCACATTGATGGAAACCCTGTTATTGAATAATCTGCCTTCTACTCCTGTTTCGAAAGAGCTGGTTAATTCGGGTTTGTATGTACCTAAAGATTGAATGGTAGGAGTGATAATCACGCCGCCAGCACCTACCTGGTAATAATTCCTGTCAAGATATTCGTTGCCTCCATATCCGGAATTTGCAAATGTTGCCCGGACTTTTCCGTAATTGATCCAAAGCGGTAAGCGAAACATGTCGGAGATCACTCCTGTGAAACCAACGGATGGATAAAAATAACTTTGACTTCCCTTAGGTAGCGCCGATGACCAGTCGTTCCTCGCAGTGACATCCAGGTACAGATAATTGCGGTATGCAACGGTTACCGTGCCATAAAGTGATTGTACACGTGGCGTTCTTCCGGAATATTCGTTTATGAACGGATTTCTTGCATTGTTCATAAAGAAAAAATTCTGCTTGTTCAATCCGTTTGCATTTCCTGCTACTCCTGAGTAGGTACTTTCCTGCATGGAGGCGCCAACATCTCCCGATAAATTTATTTGTCTGCTAAGGTCGCGGCGAAAGGAAAGCAAAGCATCCATGTTAACTCCCGTATTGATGGTGCTGCCATAATCGTAATCCGATCCTACGAGACTAAAGTAATTATCCGCATATACCTTGTGATTCGTGCGCTGAAAGGTCTTGTCGATACTTCCGCGTACCTGGATAGCTATTCCCTCCGCCATGGCATACTTCGCTGAGAACAGTCCGAGTAATCTGTCCTTCTGCTGGTAATAAGTGATCCTGTTGAGGGCCCAGAAAGGATTCAGCAATACAGACGAATTAGGCTTCCAGTAATTCTGCCTTTCCCGTGCGTTGCTATCGGTATAAGCATAGTTCTCCATTTCGCGCAGCGGAATAGAAGTTGGCGAACGGAATATAGACGGCAATGCGTAAGTGCCTGCGTCTCCTGGTATTACCCGGTTATTGACTTCCTCATAGATATAAGTCATCTTTATGAAGCAGGTCAGCTTGGAAGAAATGGCGTTGTCGATCTTGAGATCTACATTGTGCCTGATCAGGTCATTGTTGCGCATAATTCCCTGTGCACGCACATTGGCATAAGAGAAATAGGTTCGCATTTTTTCATTTCCGCCTGTTACGCTAACTGAGTTTGTCAGATTTGAGCCTGTTCTAAAAAAATCTCTCAAGTTATCCGACTGACCCTTAAGAGGCACGGTTTTTCCGTTCCAAAGCGTCACCATCTGGCCCTCTGCCTTCGGTCCCCAACTATGTTCTGAGTTAGGCGCATATATTCCGGCATCACCCTGTCCGTATTCATATTGTAAATCAGGAAGTAAAGTGGCTTTATCAAAACTCAACCCGCCCACATAATTTCCTGTCAAAGCTCCTTCTTTACCTCTTTTGGTTGTAATGATGATTGCACCGTTCTGTCCCTGGCTTCCATACAAGGATGCAGCAGAGGCGCCTTTAAGGACGGTCATGCTTTCGACATCATCGGAATTGAGCATCCCAACGCTACCTGTCAGCGGAACTCCGTCAATGACATAAAGCGGATCATTATTGCCGGTAATGGAACGGTTCCCCCGAATCAACACTTTGGTGTCTCCCCCCGGTCCATCTGCATTCCTGGTGACCGTTACACCTGCCACTTTACCTTGCAGCGAATTGATGATATTTACTTCTTTGGCTTCATTCAACTGATCGCCTTTCACGTTCTGAGCCGTATAGGTTAGCGACTTAACCGCTTTAGGAATTCCAAGGGCCGTCACTATCACTTCATTGAGGGACTTCGTTTCCCCAGCAAGTATTACCTGCATAGTTGAGGAGCTGACTGCAACTTCCTGGGACAGAAAACCGATTGAACTAAAAACCAGGATTTGATCTGTGTTTACCTCGATACTAAAACTTCCTTCAGCATCGGTCGTTGTCCCTTTACCCGAACCTTTCACTACCACATTAACATCCGTCAGGGGTTTCCCATCCACCCCGGTTACCAAGCCTTTGACAGTTGGAACAAAGACTTCGGCTTCCTGCATTTTGCCCGTTTTGGTCATGGCGCTTATCGGTTTCCGTTTTAGAAAAATCGTTTCCTGTTCAACATAATAAGTAAAGTCCTGTTCTGCCAACGTCATGGACAGAAACTGCTGCAGTGGCATGTTTCGCACTTTAGCTGTTATTGTCTTAGCACCTGTTAAGAGATCCTTTTCATAAAAAACAGAGTAATGTGTCTGTTCTTTTACCAGTTCAAATACCTGTTGAACAGAGGCATTCTTAACTGACAGGGTTACTGTTTGAGAGAATGTTTTTGCAGCCACGCCAAGGCTCAGGCAGAAAAGAAAAATTCCTGTGAGGTCCATAATCAGCAAACTTTGGTCAATTTTTTCATGAAATCACAGGCACGTGGTAAGCATACACCTGCCAATAATTTCCACAATTTGCGTAACCATATTTCTTCCCGTACAACACGGGCGTTTTATTAATAATAATATTCAATTTTAAGGCTGCACAATCAACCGTCGACCTTCCAGTTTGAAATGCAACCCGGAATCTTCCAATCCTTTCAACATTTGAGTAAGATCGAGGTTAATTCCCATCTCCCCGGCATATTCTCTTGTAGGAATGCCATTAGGATATTCTATATCCAGGTCATACCATCTGGCAAGGATGCGCATGACTTGTGCAAAATGCTGATTATTAAAGTTGAACACACCTTCCTTCCAGGAGACGTCCTGATAAACATCCGTTTTGAAAAGTTTTCCATTCACGTATGCCTGGCCAGGCTTAAGAATATGATTATTAATCTTAACTGAACCTTCCAGCAGGCTTGTTTTTGTATTTTCTTCGTTTGGATACGCATTTACATTAAAATGGGTTCCCAGCACTTCAACCTGGATATTGCCAGCCTGAACCTCGAAAGGTTTGGATTTATCAGCACTGATTTCAAAATAAGCTTCTCCAGAAACCTTTACCATTCTTTTATTACTATTAAAGACCACCGGATAAACGATTGTCGTCTGGGCATTCAGCCACACTTTTGAACCATCAGGCAGGATGAGTTGGTATTGCTTCCCCGCTGGGGTAGACATTGTGTTATAACCAATGGCCGCGTGCTCTGACTTATGTGCTATTAACGGGTCATACTTAAGTTGGCCATTTGCAAGTTTGACCAACCTGGCCATTCCCAGATTAACAATGGATCCGTTTTGCAAACTATCAGGATCAAGTGTAGTTCCATCTGCCAAAGTAAGCAATACCCTTTGGGTTTTTGACTTTCCAGGTCTATCTGCATTCACTGTCTGCACTATCGCTGTCTCCTTTTTCTTTCCTGTCAGATATATCACACCTGCTAATGAGGCACCGATGATCACCAGGATCGCAGCCACCGCTTTCCATGCGCGCAGACCGGTATGAAAAGTGGGAGAATTCTGCTCAATCCGCAGCTTCGCTTTAATTTCAAGGAGCGCTTGTTTTGCACTGTCCGGATCGGACAACTGATGGAGTTCTTCATCGGACAGTGTACTATCAATTACACTAAACCATTGGTTATTATGCCGTGGGTCCTGAAGCGTTTTCCAGATCTCTAAGAACTCTTCTTTCGAAATGGTTCCTTCGAGGTACTTTTCCAGTGAAGCTCGCAATGAAGCAGATGTCATACAAATTATGCTCGTTTCCTTCTCAATGTACCCTGAAATTTGAAAAGGGAAGTGAATAAACAGAACTATTTTTTATCGCAGGTACGCGGAATGCAAGCCTAAAAAAATGTGTTTTATTTGAATTTTATAATTTAAATTAGTTTTTGTTCATTTCCAGAACTTTTATAAGTAAGAATATCGGAGGGTAATTTGAACAGCGCTATTAGCAATATCTGACATTTGCCAATTAGTTTACATCCCACCACAACCGTGTAGAAATTTTATCCGGTCCACCCAGCAGTGCCGCCGCAGCATCAACTGCCGCACCATTTCTGTCTCTGTCATAATTTACAAAGGGAACACGTTTAATTTCGGTGCCAACCGGTGCATCAGGGTTATCCGAATGCAACAGCGGGTATAATTTAGGATACCCTGATCTGCGGTGCTCCGCCCACGCTTCATGACCTTCGGGGAACAGTGATATCCATTTCTGTGTAATAATCTGTTCACGCTGCTTTTCCGGATCGGTCATGAGCTTAATAGGTATATCCGTTACCGCTGGCGTGTTATAGATATCCCCAAGGGCAACCGGCACGTTTGTACTATTAATGTAATCATTGATTACAGTCGCATCAGTGATACCCCATGTATGCATAGACATTTCAATTCCTTTTGCATAAAATTCACCGACAGTTCCTGTGCCCATGTTCCAGCCATTTAATACGCCTTCTGCGCGAAGAAAATATGCTTCAGCACTATGCATTACAGTAGACGGCGTTACTGCCTGATTTATATCCAATAACGGAGTGCTTACACCAGAATTATTATCAGGCGAATTTACATCACTGACTATCTCGGCGACGTTCATCCCGTTTCTGACACCCTTATATTCACCGGTATTTACTGAAGGGGACCAAAATTTTGGAAGTCTTGGATCGTTGTATCCTACCAGCATACTTTGCATGGCAGCGCTCATTCTGAATTCGTTCCAGCTGGACTGCCGATTAAAGCCGTTATAATTTACAGCAGATGAAACCAGGTATGCGTCATCAGAAACATCGTCCATCACGCCATTTGCCACAGAAAGTTCAGCTTCTGTTTTTGCAAGACCAGGTTCGATATTTGAAACACGCATCGCAAGGCGCAAACGGAGTGTATTGCCAAATTTTAACCACTTATCATTCGCACCAGCGAAAATAACATCCGACGGTCCATAAGAAACCTGGTCAATATTTGCCTGAAGGTCTGCGAGCGCTTCATTCAACTCTTTAAAGAGATCATGATAAATGTCTTCCTGTTTATCGTAACTAATAGAAGTGGTGTCAAAGCCGATTTTCGAATAAGGCATTGGTCCGTAATAGTCAGTGGCCCGATGAATGGTCCACACTTTCCAGATGCGGGCAATGGCATTCAGGGATTTCGTTTCAGGAGTGGTCGTTACTTTCAAAATATTTTGCAATGGCGCCATTGCACGGAAGGTTCCGATCCATTGTTCCTGCAACCATTCCTGCACGATATTATACCGGTCTGTTGGATCGAATGTTGCAGTGATCGCAGAATACTGGCAATACAGGTCGGCAACAAATCCCTGGGCGTACTGGTACTCCGCCGATCCGTTACCGGAATACATTGCCATATATTCTGCCCGGGTAAATAATCCCTTAATATCGGCATTCGCCAGTGTAGTTATCCTTGTTGGATCGGTATTGATTTCACCATAACGCTTGGTACAACCCGACATGATAAACGATGAGAACAGAGCAATGCTGAAAATCCGTACCGGTAATAATTTTCTATAATTCATTTTATTACTGTTTATCAGAATGATACATTAAGGTTTAAACCATAGTTACGTGTTGAAGGAAGCGCCGCATATTCCAAACCGCCACCATTCACTCCCCTTGTAACTTCCGGATCGATAGGTGCAGTACGATCGAAAAAGAACAGGTTTCTTCCAACTACAGACACTTCAGCACGTTTGATGAACTTTGTTCTGATCAATGTTTTTGCAGGAATAGTGTAGGTAAAAACCAGTTCCCTGAGACGTGTGTTTGTTGCTGCGTAACTATAAAACTCAGCAATCGGATAACGACCGCCGATCCCACCAAAATACTTCTGCGATTCGATAGCCTGGGTATTTTTGGATCCGCTCTCTGTAACAGCATCAAGTATGATTCCTCCCGTTTCGCGGCCCCGCAATGACGCTGTAGAATGTCCGTCTGCATCTATCAGAGCCTGGGTGCCTGAAATAACAACTCCTCCCTGCCTGTGATCTATCAGAAAACTTAAAGAGAAATTTTTGTAAGTGAATGTACTGGATAATCCGGCCATCCAGTCCGGATTGTAATTACCGACATATGCGTTCAGGCCATTGGTTAAAATTGGCGTTCCCTCCGCATCAACAATATGTTTGCCATCTGCATTTTTTTGCCATCCCCTGACGAATACGTCACCAAAGCTTTTGCCTTCATCAACTTTGATCAGATAAACAGCATCACCGGCGCCAATAATTACAGACTTCATTAATTGGGTTAACGATTTAACCTTATTCTTGTTTTTGGAAAAGTTTCCTGCCAGTGTCCAGGTAAAGTTCTTTGTTTTAACAGGAGAGTAATCAGCTGCCACTTCTATGCCTTTATTCTGTATCAAACCCGCATTAATGTATTTCTGATCAAACAGCGTTGCTTGTGGTATACCGATCAGCAACAACTGGTCTTTGGTCCTTGTGTTGTAGTAAGTAAAATCAAATCCAAACCTATTATTGAAAAACCGCCAGTCCAGGCCGGTCTCGAATGATTTTGTTAATTCCGGTTTGTAATTTCCTAATGACTTAATACCTGGTGTCGTAATTGAGCCGCCAGAACCTACAGTATAATAATTGCGGTCGAGATATTCCGTCCCGCCGAAACCTGAGCTTGCGGAAGTAACCCTGACTTTTCCATAATTGACCCATGATGGCAACTTCACCATTTCAGATACTATCGCCGATAACCCAATTGATGGGTAGAAGTAAGACTGACTGCCTTTCGGTAGTGCCGATGACCAGTCATTTCTTGCTGTCACATCCACATACAGGTATTCTTTATAAGATACAGTTGCGGTGGCATAAAGGGATTGTACTTGTGGTGTTCTTCCGTAAGAATTGAGGGCAACTGCACTTTTTGCATTTCCCATGAAAAAGAAATTCGCTTTATTCAAACCGTTTGCCTGCTGGCTGGTAGCTTCATAGCGGCTTTCCTGCAATGATGCGCCAATATTTCCGGAGAGATTAAAATTCTTTGACAGAGAGTGATTGAACGACAATAACGCATCAATGTTACTTCCCTGGTTCCTTGTTTCGGCCATTTCGTAATCAGATCCAACCGAGCTGAAATAGCTGTCATTAAACACCTTGCGATCTGCGTTTAATATGGTTTTATCGATGCTTCCGCGAAGCTGGAGGTTTAACCAGTCAGTAAACTCATATTTAGCAGAGATCAATCCGATTATACGTTCTCTCTTTTGGAAATATAAGACCCTGTTCAGTCCCCAGTAAGGATTTACCTGAACGGATGAACCGGGATTCCAGTAGCTCTGTTTTTCTGTACCGGTTTCGTCGAGGTAATTATATTTCTGCATTTCACTGAGCGGAATAGTTACCGGTGCACGGTATATAGAAGGAAGTGTATAGGTACCCGCATCACCTGGCACAACGCGATTATCCACTTTTTCATATATATAACTCAGCTTTGAGAAGAAAGATAGTTTTGAGGTGATCTGATTGGTGATTTTCAGATCAAGATTGTGCCTTACGAGATCATTGTTACGCAAAATTCCTTGTGCAGAAGTGTTGCCGTAAGAGAAAAAAGTTTGGGTTTTATCGTTGCCACCTGTTACGATCACTGAGTTAGTAACAGTTGACGCATTTCTGAAAAACTTTTTCAGTCTGTCCGGCTGGGCCTGCATGGCAACTGAGTCGCCATTCCATAATTTTACTCCCTGGCCTGTAATTTTCGGTCCCCAGCTATGTTCAGATGCTGCATTGTAGACACCTGCATCTCCCTGTCCATATTTGGACTGAAGACCCGGCAGCACTGCCGCCTGATCGACGGTGATACCGCCGATATAATTTACGCTTGTTCCACCGGCCTTGCCTCTTTTACTAGTGATGATAATAGCGCCATTTTGCCCCTGGCTACCGTACAGTGCGGCGGCGGATGCTCCTTTAAGAACGGTCATACTCTCGATATCATCAGAGCTCAGCATTCCCACATTACCGCTCAAAGGCACGCCATCAATGACATACAGCGGTTCATTGCTGTTGGTAATGGAACGGTTACCACGGATAATCACTTTTGAATCCCCGCCCGGGCCTGTTGCATCTTTGGTGATTGTAACACCAGCAACTTTTCCCTGTAAAGAATTAATTACGTTTGTTTCTTTGGCCTTGTTCAGCTTGTCACCTCTTATACTTTGGGCAGAGTAGGTTAATCCTTTAACCGATTTTCTGATACCTAGCGCCGTGACAATCACTTCGTTCAGTGATTTGTTTTCACCAGCCAGTTTTATTTGAAGGGATGTTTCTGATCCCAACGTTATCTCCTGGGTAGCAAAACCAACCGAGCTGATCACCAGTACCTGGCCCGCACTTGCATTGATGCTAAATTGTCCATTTTCGTTCGTTGACGTGCCGGCCGTTGTTCCTTTAATAAGGACATTGACACCTTGAATGGGAACGCCATCGGGACCGGTAACAGTACCAGTGATTGGTGCCGCGAACGGAGCTTTAAATACGGTAACCGGATTTTCCGGACCGGGGTAATTAACAGGCTTTGCAAAAACATTTACACTGAGAGTTAATAAGATACCGGTAATGTAGAAAACGTTCCGGCGTACCCAAATTGCCTTGCAATTACGAACATGAGCTTTTTCCATAACGTAGTTTTGGTTCTGATTCAAGATAATTAGCAGTTTATTTATTGTTAGATGGCCGGAGCAATTTCCACTGGCCATACTCAGTATGTACCGCGAGATCGTCGAAAGGAAGTGAAAAAAATATAATATTTTTCTACCGTGTGCGAAACGTATTTTACTGCCAGTTGATATTTTTTTATACTAAAGTTTTGTAGATTGCCGAGATTAATTGAAATTGTAATCCATCCCCAGAAATTGCCAGCAATTTAATTCGCATTCCGTTTGCCACAGCCTGATGGAATTAGAAACAACGCTTATCAACTTAAGATATACAGACAACCATTGACTATAAAAATCGCAAATGGAATTTATAATAATTCTTTATTGATTTTGGTTTTCCAACAGCCACAAGCAACCCGCAAATGATACAGCGAACGAATTGAACTAAATAAAGGAATATGTATTTCAAAAGATCAGCAATTGTCTTTTACTTGTTTTTTTATGCGACCTGTAAAGCGCAGGATGCAGCATTGGTAAAGAATGGCGGCATATTTGTGATCAGATTACAGGACCAGTATCTGGAAATAGATCCATTAAACGGAGGAAGAATAACAGCTCTGAATATGGGAACCAAAAATTTTTTGACAGATAGCGCAGTCAATGCTTTCAACTGGGGGTCTACGTTCTGGCCAAGCCCGCAAAGCGATTGGAACTGGCCGCCACCAAAGGAATGGGACAATCAACCTTATCTTGCCAAGGCCAAAAATAATGAGTTGAAAATGACAGGACGCAGGGATCCGAAAACCGGACTAGCCGTTACTAAATTATTTTCCGCGAATAAATTAAAGAATAATTATAACCTGAAGTACGTGATCAGTAACCAATCGGATTCTGTCAGAAAGGTGGCGGCATGGGAAGTAACCAGGGTACATCCCGGAGGCTTTTCATTTTTTCCGCTTGGTAAAGGTGATAAAAGGGGGGGTCTGATTTCATCAACCATGGATAGAGATGGAATCTGCTGGTACACCTACAATCATGATTCTATACCATCCAAAGGTGATACGCAATTGTACACTGACGGAAGCGAAGGATGGTTTGCGCAGGTCAACGGTGATATTATCCTTGTAAAAAGTTTTCCTGATGTTCCTCCCGGAGCATCCGCACCACGGGAAGGTGAAGTGGAATTGTACGCGAATAAAGAGATTCCCGGTAAAAGCTATGTTGAAATAGAGCACCAGGGAGCTTATATATCTATAATGCCGAAACATTCATCTACCTGGAACATGAAATGGTATCTCAGAAAACTTCCGGAAAACATAGATCCTGTTCCAGGAAACCCAGAACTGGTGGAATATGTCCGGAACCTGTTAAAATAATTATTCAGATGGTAAAGACTGGTGCAATATTTATGACAATCATTTCTTTAATTAGCAATCGACCCTATCGTATTTTATTTCTGTTGTTCTCCTTTTTCATTCTTGGTTCCTGCAAACACAGCGACCGTTCGTGGGGCAGTTATAAATCGGACGCTGCCAGCAGCAATTATTCCGCGCTCAGACAAATTAATAAGAACAATGTAAAACAGCTTAAGCCGGCATGGACATTTTTCCCCGATGATGCTTTAGCAGGATCCAGGTTCAATGGCAGTCAGTGCAATCCGATCATTATTAATGAAGTGATGTACACCGCATCTGCAAGACACAGAATATATGCCATTAATGCAACCACAGGCAAAAAGATCTGGGGCTTCGATCCTTATTATGGCGGAAAAGGGGGCGGGTCCTTTCGTGGGGTAACGTATTGGGAAGACGGAAATGATAAACGAATCCTTTTTACAGGAGGCGATAATTTATTTGCATTAAATGCTGAAACGGGCTTACCTATAATGGCATTCGGGGACAGTGGCAAAGTGAGCATGAATGTGGGTATAAGGGATAATCCAAAACGCATATCAATTAAACCCACATCACCAGGGATTATCTATAAGGATCTGATCATAATCGGTAATGAAGTTTCTGAATTATATGGGGCGCAACCCGGTTATGTAAGAGCATACAATGTAAGAAGCGGGAAGCTGGTCTGGACGTTTCATACCATTCCGCTGCCCGGTGAAATCGGATATGAAACCTGGCCAAAAAATGCATGGAAATATTCCGGCGGCAATAATGATTGGGGTGGAATGAGCGTTGACGAAAAAAGAGGAATGGTTTTTCTTGCCACAGGTTCACCTGCCTATGATTTTTATGGGGCGGATAGAAAAGGAAAAAATTTATTTGGTAATTGTGTAATTGCGCTTGATGCCGCAACGGGAAAACACATCTGGCATTTTCAAACCATACATCATGACCTGTGGGACTATGATCTGCCGGCGCCGCCTAACTTAGTTACCATAACGAGAAATGGAAAAAAGATCGATGCGGTTGCCCAATGCTCAAAAATTGGATTTCTTTATGTGTTCAATCGTGAAACCGGCGAACCATTGTTTCCGATAGAAGAAAGACCTGTTCCGCAATCGGACGTGCCTGGCGAAGAAACGTGGCCAACGCAACCATACCCTGTTAAACCGAAGCCCTATGCCCGCCAGCTATTGACAGAAAACGATCTGGCTGATTATTCGCCTGAATCGCATGATTCACTGGTGGCGCTGTTCAGAAGGTCGAGGTATGAAGGATTATTTACACCTCCAAGTATCAAAGGCACAATCAACTTTCCCGGAACAATAGGTGGATCCGAATGGGGTGGCGCCGCATACGACCCTGAATCGGAGCTGATCTTTCTAAAATCAAATGATTCTCCTGAAATAGATATGCTGATGAAAATCGATAATACCAGGTTGTCGCAGAAAGATAACTCTAAGGCAAACGGGAAAGACCTGTATAATACTTATTGTTCTGCCTGCCATAAAGCAGACAGGTCAGGACTCGAGCCATTATACCCTTCACTTGTTGGCGTAAAAAACAGGATGACGGAAGATCAGGCATTGCTGCGGGTTAGAGAAGGTGGTGGAAAAATGCCGCCTTTCGCACGGATACTTAATGGAAAAGAGAAAGCCATCGTTGATTTCTTATTTGATAAAAGAGACGGAAAGAATTCACAGCAGGAAGCGGATCTGGCTGAGATTCAGAATAATCTTTCATCTAATATTGATGCAGGTGAAACCAATCATAGAAAAGATACTGCAACGATCTATTTAAACACAGTAGCTTATTCTCAAATGCAGGATATGGATGGCAGGCCGGCAATAAAGCCACCCTGGGGAACACTCCATGCAATCAATCTTTCAACCGGTGAATATGCGTGGAAGGTGCCCGCCGGAAACGATGAAAAACTGCAGAAAAAAGGTCAGCCGCTAACAGGATCAGCGGGATCGCCCGGGCCGATTGTTACAGCGGGCGGATTGGTATTCCTTGGGGGCGGGCAGGATAGGAAATTTTCTGCTTATGATAAGGATACAGGTGAATTACTTTGGGAATATGCCTTGCCATCCTTTTCAAGTTCCACTCCGTGTACATTTATGAGTAACGGAAAACAATATATTGCCGTCTCTGTTGCCGGTGATAAAGAGTCGAATGCGGGACGTATAATTACCTTTGCCTTACCAGATTAAATCAGATACGGTAAAGTCATTATTTGTGTTCCCGTATGGATAATGTGCACAGCTTTATCTTATGCCAGGTCTCCTGATTTGCCCTAAGTGTTTTTGCATAGCATGTAAAATAAATCAACACCTTCTCATATTACACGATAGGATTTATTCATCCTAACCGGGAATGGTTTAATTTCCAATGGAAAGTGTATCGAAGGTACTGCCTCCCAGGAAATATGCAGTGGAGTTGTCTGGTTGTGTGCCGGCATAAATATTATCAGTGTCTGCAATTCTGCTATGTACCTTTAATATCCATATTTAAAATACGTTTTCTTTTGATTTCATTACTGCGCTTCCTGTTTTTCTCTTGCCCCATACTGTTGTCTGCCGTGTATGGTCAGAAAAAGAATGCCTTATTCGAATATCATATTCACAAGGCTACCTCTCCTGTTGTCATCGACGGACAAATGAATGAACCGGGTTGGCTGCAAGCCGACTCCACCAGTGATTTTTATATGGTGCTTCCCATGGATACAGGCAAAGCAGGGGTGACCACCCGGGTGCGCATGACCTATGATGACAAGAACCTGTATATTCTGACCATCTGCTACAATAAATTGCGCGGGCCCTATATGGTGGAATCGCTGAAAAGAGATTTCAGCTTTCAGAAAAACGATAATTTTATTTTCTTCATCGATCCGTTCGATGCCCGCACCGACGGTTTCACATTTGGCGCAAATGCTGCGGGCGCACAATGGGACGGCAGCATGTATGAAGGCGGCAAGGTGGACCTTAGCTGGGACAACAGGTGGGTCTCCGCCATAACGCATGACAGCAGCAAATGGATATGGGAAGCCGCTATTCCCTTCAAAAGCATCCGTTATAAAAAAGGTATCACCCAATGGGGCATTAACTTCAGCCGTAACGACCTGAAGACCACTGAAAAATCCAGCTGGGCCCCTGTTCCGCGGCAATTTCCGACGGCCTCTCTGGCATACACCGGCACACTGGTTTGGGACGCTCCCCCACCAGAGGCGGGAACCAATATTTCCATTATTCCCTATGCGACAAGTTCTGTGGCAAAGGATTATATCAATAAAACCGGCCCCGATTACCGTGCACATATCGGCGGCGATGCGAAAGTATCGCTTACTTCCTCACTCAGCCTCGACCTTACGGTGAATCCCGATTTTTCGCAGGTAGATGTGGACCAGCAGGTCATCAACCTCGACAGGTATGAATTGTTCTTTCCTGAAAAGCGGCAGTTCTTTCTGGAAAACGGAGACCTGTTCAACAATTTCGGATATGCGGACATCCGGCCTTTTTTTTCCCGGCGCATCGGCTTGAATGCGTCTATACAAATGGGAACGCGCCTCACGGGCAAGATCAATAAAGACTGGCGGGTGGGCTTAATGGATATCCAGACCGGGCACTCAAATGTAAGCAATGTGGCTGCTCAGAATTTTGGCGTGCTAACCCTCCAGCGCCGGATTTTTTCCCGGTCCAACATCGGAATAATGGTGGTAAACAAGCAGGCTACCGGGTCCTGGCACTCACCCGGTGGCGCAAACGAATATAACCGGACCGCAGGCCTGGAATACAACCTGGCCTCTTCAAATAACCAGTGGACCGGAAAATTTCTCGCCCTGAAATCTTTCACCCCTCAAATAAAAACCCGGGACGAGGTTGTTGCAGGTCATTTGCAATACCTCAGTAAATACTGGACCATTTATTTACAGCATGAATATGTAGGGAAAAATTATTTTGCAGAAACGGGCTATGTGCCCCGCAATGGTTACCAGAAGATGAGCCCGCTCATGCTCCATAATTTTTTTCCGAAAAGCGGTCCTGTTCTCAGTTATGGTCTCCAGTTTTCCTCCAATTATTATTTTAATGAAAATTTTAAGCGGACAGATAATGAAAGTATTCTGTCCTTTATTCTTACGTTTCGCAGCAAGAGCGTGCTGACGGTTAACGGAATTAATGACTATGTGAAGCTGCTCAAGCCTTTTGACCCTACTAACACAGGCGCTGTCAGTTTGCCGGCTGGTTTTATGAACCGCTGGAACACGCTTGACATTCAACTGGTGTCCAAACCGCAGAGTGTGCTGACTTATCTACTCGATGCAACTTATGGCGGATATTACGACAAGGGAAAGCGCATGAGCGGCACTGCGCAATTAGGGTATCGGTTTCAACCCTTTGTGAATATTGCCCTTAACGCCACCTATGCTGATCTCCGCCTTCCGGCGCCATATGGGAAATATACTTTCTGGCTGGTTGGCCCGAGGGTAGATGTCACTTTTACCAACACCCTTTACTTTACTACTTTTGTACAGTACAACCAGCAGATTAAAAATATAAATATCAATACGCGGCTGCAATGGCGCTACAAGCCGGCGTCCGATCTTTTCATCGTCTACGGGAGCAATTCTGAACCCTCTCCGTTCACTGCCAAAAACCGGCAGCTGGTTCTGAAATGGACCTATTGGTGGAACATTTAAATTAAAATTAATTACAGGTTTAGTTTTATATCCGGTCTGTTGATAGTACCTGGACCTGTAATTAGTTTTTGTAATGATTTCTATAGGTCTGGGACTGGCGGGATCTTTATTATATGATTATATCCGGGTGGCAGAAGATAAGAAAGTAAAAGCCATTTACACTTATGCTGGAAGATGAAATATAGGAAGCATACGACTATTGGAATGGCCTTGGCAACCATACACTTTTACCACGGACTGATTGGTATTGTTCATTTTTTTATCTTGCCTATTTTTATATTTGAATCAGCTGGTTGTATGATGTACCCTATTTGCAGAATAGGGATTGTTGATTTATTTATGCTATTAGTGTGATTGCCTTTTTGTTATTTAAAATAAAGTCTATTTTAAGTAGATAAAAAAATAATAACTCTTAATCTCAGCTTACTCAAACTTCGAAAGAATATTTACTTTTGTGGCACAACCGTTTGTCTCATCTTAATATTTATTTTATGGAACCGCTACGGATTGCTTCAGCACAATTTGAACACCGCAACAATGATAAAGTTTATAATCTTTCGGTGATAGACCAGCTGTCAGGGGACGCCGCCCGGAAAGGGGCGCAGGTCATTGCCTTTCATGAGTGCTCGGTAACGGGCTATGCGTTTGCAAGGAAATTGTCCCAGGAGCAATTGCTCGATGTTGCGGAAACGGTGCCGGATGGGCCGAGTGTTCATGAGCTGATCCGTATTGCAAAGACGCATGACATCGTGGTGCTGGCGGGTCTCTTTGAGCGCGATACCGATGGTCGCCTTTTCAAGTGTTACGTATGTGTGAGTAGTGAGGGCCTGATCGCCAAATACCGCAAGCTGCATCCCTTCATTCATCCCGATATCACACCGGGCAACGAATACGTGGTGTTTGACTTGCTCGGATGGCGATGCGGGATACTGATCTGTTACGACAATAACATCGTGGAAAACGTGCGGGCGACCGCGCTATTGGGTGCCGAAATTATCTTTATGCCGCATGTGACGATGTGTACGCCGTCCACGCGACCCGGCGCAGGGTTTGTCGCCCCGGAGCTCTGGGTGAACCGCCACGCCGATCCGACGTCGCTCAGACACGAATTCGATGGTCTAAAGGGAAGGGAGTGGCTGATGAAATGGCTGCCTGCCCGCGCGTACGATAACGGCGTGTACGTCGTGTTTGCCAACGCGATCGGAATGGATGACGACCAACTGAAGAATGGCTGCTCGATGGTTCTCGATCCTTTCGGCGATATCCTGGATGAGTGCCGAATTTTGGGAGATGGCTTCGCGCTTTCATTGCTTATACCAGAGAAATTATCGCTTGCAGGTGGTTATCGTTACCGGCAGGCAAGGAGGCCGGAACTCTATGCTTCGATTATTAGTGCCGCGCATCAGTCCCAGCAGAAGGTGGTGTGGCTGGAAGGAAAATGAAAGCTCATCGGCGAAATACATTTTACTCTGACTGGTAGTTTAGAGGTCAGCTTCCTTAACGACTGTACATTTTCACTTGTCTGACCTTTTGCTCTCTTATTGGTTTTATGATTTTTTTACAGAATGATTAGAGACGCATGCCTTAAACTGGCGGTTTATGGTTACCGGTTTTTGTGGTGGTGGTTATACCACTTTTTCTTCTTTTCTTTTTAAAACGTACAGCTGATGAGCAATCACCAGATCTTGACTTTTGTATTGTATACAGTAGGCAGCATTGTAATAGGTTGCTGACGACCTATCTTGGAATTTTAGTTGCAGCAGTTAGAAAATGACCGAACTACAAAAGCATGGAACTACCTGT
>Ga0123337_10000773_pt1 | contig 48506 bp, 42 predicted proteins | sample frozenSSSSmetaG_FD_89792 | JGI IMG/M metagenome (GOLD analysis project Ga0123337, IMG submission 89792) | Glacier valley bacterial and archeal communities from Borup Fiord, Nunavut, Canada, to study Microbial Dark Matter (Phase II) -... | ecosystem: Environmental > Aquatic > Freshwater > Ice >... | reverse complement strand
TAAAAATGCATTGATCAAGCAGTACAGCAAATTATTCGAACTGGAAGGTATCAAGCTGACCATCGATGAGGCGGTGCTGAACTTCATGGTGGTAAAGGCGCTTGAATATAAACTTGGCGCAAGAGGCCTGCGCAGTATTTGCGAAAGTATCCTTACAGACGCGATGTTTGAAATGCCTTCTTCCAAGCTTACCTCATTGCATGTAGACATAGAATATGCTGAAAAGAAATTCAGCAAGAGTAAAATAAGTTTGTTGAAAGTAGCTTAAAACATATTTATGAACGACTTGATAGAGAAGCTTAAATTATCTGCAGGCATCACTGACGAGCAGGCGCTGAAGGCTATTGAGGTCATTAAAAATTATACCAAGGAAAAATTTCCAATGTTCGGCAGCGCTATTGAAAATGTATTTAAAAAGTACAAGCCTGAAGACAAAGATGATTTCCTGGCGTAATTATTTTTTAATCCCCGGATATTGCATATTAAAAGATCTGAGCGTGTCCCGCAGATGCTTCAGCATTAAATATTCCTTGTACCAGTTCTGATCAGAGGGTACAATTATCCATGGCACATTGTTGCAGTTCTCGAAACAGTCCTCGTACATTTTCATGTAGTCATCCCAGAGCGCCGCTTCTTTGAAATCATTTTCATTGTATTTCCATTGTTTGGATGGATCTTTTATTCTTTCCTGGAGCCGCATATTCTGTTCATCTTTTGATATGTGCAGGAAAAATTTAAGTACCCGTGTGTTGTTGTGTTCCTGCAATAATTCTTCAAAGTCATTAATGGCTTTCATCCTTTTTTTTGCGGTTGGATCATCGCACCATTTATGAACGCGGGTGACAAGAATATCTTCGTATTGCGACCTGTTGAATACCTGTATCATTCCTTTAGCAGGGGCATTTTGATGTATCCTCCATAAGAAATCATGACTGGCCTCTACGTCAGTGGGCACTTTAAATGATCTTACCGCTACGCCCTGGGGATTTGATGAGCTGAATACTGTTCTCACGGCGCCATCTTTCCCGCTGGCATCCATTCCCTGGATAATTACCAGCAGGGCATGGTTTGATGAGGCATAGAGTAAATTCTGAAGCTCCTCTACTTCTTTGAGCAGGTCTTCTATTTTTACTTTTGTCGCCGCCTTATCAAAATCTTTCGGCGCGCGGGTGCTTAAATCGCTCAGTTTGATCTTTGTCATACAGAAATATTATTAATTAAGATTATTTCAGCACTTCCCTGGAAATAACCAGTTTCTGGATCTCTGATGTTCCTTCGCCGATAGTGCATAATTTACTGTCGCGGTAAAATTTTTCTACCGGAAAATCTTTGGTATAGCCATAGCCACCAAACACCTGAACCGCTTCATTTGAAACTCTCACAGCCACTTCGCTTGCATAATATTTTGCCATCGCTGCTTCTTTGGTCATGTTTTCGCCGCGGTCCTTTTTATCTGCGGCCTGTAGTGTGAGTAGTTCTGCGGCCATTATTTCTGTTGCCATGTCGGCCAGCTTGAATGCAATGCCCTGAAAATTAGAAATAGGCTGGTCGAACTGATGCCGTTCCTTTGAATATTGCACCGACGCTTCAAAGGCACCTTTGGCAATACCTAAAGAAAGTGCCGCAATGGATATTCTTCCTCCGTCGAGTATTTTCATTGCCTGCTTGAATCCCTCTCCTACTTTACCCAACCGGTTGGCATCGGGAATACGGCAGTTGTCAAATATCATTTCGGCGGTTTCGCTGGCGCGCATGCCCAGTTTGTTCTCCTTCTTACCTCCGCTGAATCCCGGGGTACCTCTTTCTACTATAAATGCCGTAGAATTATTTTTAGACCTCGGCTCACCGGTACGGGTCATAACAACGGCAACATCTCCGCTAATGCCGTGAGTGATCCAGTTTTTTGTTCCATTAAGCACCCAATGATCGCCATCTTTTTTGGCAACGCATTTCATATTGCTGGCATCACTGCCGGTGTTGGGTTCTGTAAGTCCCCAGGCTCCAAGCCATTCGGCCGTTGCCAGCTTTGGCAAATATTTGTTCTTTTGTTCCTCGTTGCCAAAGTGCATAATGTGACCTGTGCAAAGCGAGTTATGCGCGGCCAGGCTAAGGCCTACTGAACCGCAAACCTTTGCAATCTCTGTTATGACGGATACATATTCACAATAAGACAAACCCGCTCCTCCATATTCTTCCGGAACCAGCACGCCCATAAAACCAAGTTTCCCCATTTCCTTAAATACATTGATGGGAAATTCCTGGGATTCGTCCCATTTCATTACATAAGGCTTAATGTGCAGCTGCGCGAAATCCCGGGCCGATTGCGCCACCTGGGTCGTGATTTCAGAAACTTCAAAATTCATAAGGTGCAAAATAAACCATAATTTAAGAGACTATCAAGTGTTTGCCTTGAAATCACCTGAAGGTGTTATAGCTCAAAAGTGGCTTCCTGACAAATAAGGAATCACACCTCAGGTAAGGCAGCAATTTCTGATAAACAGAATCCCGGAGACCATACACTTCCTTTATCTGGGCTACATGGCTGAACCCACCCAGTTTTTCACGGAAGGAAACGATCCTCAATGCCAGCTTGCTTCCTAGGCCTGGCAGGGCAATAAAAGCAGTCGTATCGGCTGTGTTTATGTCCAAAGGTGAAGGGGAATAGCGGGATTGATAATGGGCCGAATAATTCGTTTCGGAATTCCTGTTTATTTTATTCCTGTCATAATGCACGTACGGTTTCCCCTCTCCCTCATTATTGCGGTAATAATTTCCGTTGGAATACGGCCTTCTGTAATTGGAGCTGTCAGAATAAGATCTTTTTTTATAACGGAATTTCCTTGCGCCGTAATCAGGGTATGTGTAATTCCGGTGATCCCGGTAGTATGGCCTTTCGTAATTCCTATTCCAGGATGAATCACTTTTTTTCTCCTGCGCGACCACCGGAACGATTTCCGCCACAGGTGCCGGTTTCGGAATGAAATGAGGCAGAACCGTCATGATCAGCAGCAGTACAGCAAGGGTAAGGATTCCAATTCTTTCGCGCTTTGTAAAGGATAAGTATGCTTTTGTGCTCATAAAAAATATTTAGAGCAAGGTAGCAGTGTGCATTAGGAAACAACGGGTGTTTTCTGACTAATTCAGAGTGAAAACACCAATCCATCATACGCTAAGGCAACGCCTTCCGGCAGTTCTTTGTTAACTTCCTTATGAAGGCCCATCTGGTGGCTCATGTGTGTGAACCATGTTTGCCCGGCATTGATTTTGAGGGCAATTTTTATTCCTTCCGCAAGGGTGAAGTGTGAAATATGTTTTTCTTTCCTGAGCGTATTAAGAGTAAGGATCTTTGTTCCCCTGATCTTGTCCATTTCCCCGGGATCGATCCTATTGGCATCCGTGATGTAGCTGAAGTCGCCGAACCGGAAGCCCATGACAGACATATTATGGTGCCAGACCATGATGGGTATGACGGGAATATCTCCCACGATAAATGGTTCGGAATTTATAGTATTCAACGTAATCTCCGGAACGCCGGGATACCTGGGGCCGGCAAAAGCATAAGAAAATTCCCGGATAAGAACGGCCTGGGTCACGTCACTGGCAAAAACCTCCATGGGTTTGCCAGTGAAAAAATTATATGCCCGTACATCGTCGAGACCGGCCACATGGTCCTTGTGGGAATGAGTGAAAATAATCGCATCCAGGTGCTTTACGTTTTCGCGAAGCATTTGCTGGCGGAAATCCGGTCCTGCATCTACTGCAAGGGTAGTGGTTGCCGATCTGACCAGTATGCTGGACCGCAACCGGTTGTCTTTGGGATCAGCTGAGGTACAGACGCTGCAGCTGCATCCGATCATGGGAACACCACCGCTGGTGCCCGTGCCGAGATAAGTTATAGTTAACGGAGGATATGCCACTTATCAAATCTAAATAAAATCAGGTTTATACAAATAAACAAAACACGTCTCAATAAAATCAGGCTTTGGCAAGAATCTGCTCAAAGGTTTTGCGGGATTCTGCGGATAACATTTCAGGATCGGGGATAAGCTTAGGAATAATATCCATCAAAGTGTTTATGCGGCCTTCGAGTTGCAAAAACTTGTTGAGCACTACTACTTTTTTGTCTTCCAGGATGCAGTAACCGCTTTGAAAATTACCGCGCTCAAAGCGTACGACATACCCGATCTCTTTAATCAGATCTTCCAGTTTCTCTAACGTATGCTGTGTATATTTCATCGCGCAGCAAATATAAACATTAGTATTTACCTGCTGGTCATTCTAATTACAGGAATAATCATTTCCTCCAGGCTTACACCTCCGTGCTGAAAAGTGTTCTTGTAATAATTAACATAATAATTATAATTATTAGGATAGCACAAAAACAGATCTTCTTTTGCAAATATGTAAGAAGAATTTACGGTTGGTACGGGCAATCCTGCTTCTTTCGGATCACGGAATGCAAGCACATCCCTGGGTTCGTAATTCAAATTCCGGCCATGCTTATAGCGGAGATTAGTAGTGGTCTGTTTGTCGCCGATAACTTTTGCCGGCGATTTCACCCGTACACTCCCATGATCGGTGGCGAGCACCAGATTGATCTTTTTATCAGCCACTTTTTTCAGTGCCTGGTGCAGGGGCGAATGTTCAAACCAGCTCTTTGTTACCGACCTGTAGCTGATCTCATCTCCTGCCAGCTCTTTGAGCACTTCCATTTCTGTCCGGGCATGACTCATCATGTCCACAAAATTATATACAATAACATTCAGGTCATTTCCCATCAGGTTATGCATATTATTCACCAGGTCCTGGCCAGCCTGGTAATTCACCACCTTAGTATACGAAAATTTAATATCGTCCCTTTTCACCCGTTTTAAGTGTGCACGAAAAAAATCTTCTTCATATAAATTCTTTCCTCCTTCCTCATCATCGTTTTTCCATTGCAAGTGAAATTGTTTTTCTATTTCCAGCGGTGTCAGCCCGGCAAACATCGCGTTGCGGCTATATTGTGTAGCAGTGGGCAATATGCTGTAAAATGTTTCTTCTTCAAGTATCCTGAAACTTTCGGCAAAGATCGGCTGGATGGCCTTCCACTGGTCGAAGCGGAGATTGTCGAGCAATAAGAAAAAAGTCGGGATGCCCTTTTCTATGTGCGGCAGGATTTTAAATTTAAATAGCGTATGCGACATGATCGGGCCCGCAACATTTTTGGGATCCATCCATTTGCTATAATGCCTTGACACAAATTTAAAAAATTCCGTATTGGCCTCGCTCTTTTGTGATTGAAGCACTTCGCTCATTTCCGGGCTGTCGCCTTTTTCCATTTCCAGTTCCCAGTACACCAGTTTTTTGTAAATATCCATCCACTCATTGTAATCCGGATTGCTGTTAAGCGCCATAAATAAATTACGGAACTGCTGCTGGTAGGCAGTAGTGGTCCGCTCGGCAACAAGACGTTTATTGTCAATTATTTTTTTCAGGCTCAGCCACACCTGGTTAGGGTTCACTGGCTTGATCAGGTAATCGGTTATCTGGCTGCCGATGGCATCATCCATCAGATTCTCCGTTTCGTTTTTGGTGATCAGCACTACGGGCACCTGTGCATAGACCTCCTTAATCTTTGCAAGAGTTTCCAGGCCCGTTATGCCGGGCATTGTTTCATCGAGCAGTACTACATCCACAACATTGTCCTTCAGGAAATCAAGGGCGTCAAAGCCATTGGTGAGGGCGCTTACCTCATATCCTTTATTTTTTAAAAATAATATCTGCGACTGGAGACTTTCAATTTCATCATCCACCCAAAGAATTTTGCCTAAAGACATAAGTGATTATTATTCATGTAAATTTACAGTAATGAGCAATCGCACCAGAAAAATCATAAACGACCCTGTTCATGGCTTTATCACAATTGACGATCCGCTGATATCCGATATAATCGCGCATCCCTATTATCAAAGACTGCGCCGGATCAACCAGATGGCATTCGCACATCTTGTTTACCCTGGGGCCATTCATACGCGCCTGCTTCATTCCCTTGGCGCCTATCACCTCATGTGCAGCGCGCTGGGTGAATTAAAAAACAAGGGAACAGAGATCACTGCCGACGAAGAGACCGGTGCTAAAGTGGCTGTGCTGCTGCATGATTCGGGACATGCTCCATTTTCTCATGCGCTGGAAAAAATACTGATCCCGGGTTATCACCACGAAACTATTTCATTGCTGGTGATGAAGGCCCTGAACAAAATATTCAACGGCCGGCTGACAATGGCCATTAATATCTTCACAAATAATTATCATAAACCTTTCCTTTACCAGCTGGTATCGGGCCAGCTTGATGTTGACCGCCTCGATTACCTTACCAGGGATAGTTTTTTTACCGGCGTTTCGGAAGGTGTGATCGGATATGACAGGATTATAAAAATGCTGGCTGTTCACGATGGCCAGCTGATGGTGGAAGAAAAAGGCATTTATTCAATAGAAAAATTCCTGGTATCGAGAAGATTGATGTATTGGCAGGTATACCTGCACAAGACCGTGCTTGCGGCAGAAATGATGCTGGTAAAGATCGTGCAGCGCGCAAAGGAACTGATCAACAACGGCTATGATCTGAACGCAGCAACCGGGCCATTTAATTTTTTTCTCAGCAACACCGACATTGATATGGAGAACGAAGAAACACTTGATAAATTCTTCCTTCTGGACGACTTCGACGTGATGGCAACCATCAAAACCTGGATGAATTATCCGGATAAAATCCTTTCCACGCTTTGCCGGCTGCTGATCGACAGGAGTTTATTCAAAGTCAGGCTGCAGGCTCAGCCATTCAATGAAAAATGGATAAAAGAAATGAGGAATGCGATTTGCTGTAAAATGGATATCGATGAAAGAGAATCCAGGTATTTTATTTTTACGGGTGAAGCGGAAAACACGACTTATAATCCTTCAGAAGAAAGAATAAATATTTTATTTAAAGATGGCAGCATGAAGGATATTTCTGAAGTAGACAATTCGCTTATTCACCAAACGCTCTCCACACCTGTAAAAAAATTCTATATTTGTTTTTTGAAATGAACTAAGATCAATATCACGTTATGCAATTCTCTGCAGCTCAAATAGCCTTGTTAATTAATGCCAGAGTAGAGGGGGATCCTGACATAATCGTTAGATCTTTTGGAAAAATAGAGGAGGCAAAACAAGGACAGCTTGCATTCCTGGCCAATCCCAAGTACGAAGAATACCTATATACAACAGGAGCATCAATTATTATCATTCATGAGCAGCAGGAAATCAAGGCGCCACTTATAGCAACACTACTGAGAGTCACCGATCCTTATTCGGCTTTTGCCACCCTGCTGGCCACGTACCAGGAAATGGTCGCCCAGCAGATGAGTGGTATTCAGGATCCGTCCTATATTTCAAAGACCGCCAAAATTGGCGATAATGTATTTGTCGGTGCTTTTGCCTACATCGGGGAGAATGTCCGGATCGGCCATAATGTAAAAGTTTATCCTTCGGTTTACATCGGTAACAATGTGAGCATTGGCGATTACACCATATTGCACCCCGGCGTGCGGATCTACCATGACTGCGTGATAGGTAAAAATGTGAGCATCCATGCGGGAACAGTGATCGGCAGCGATGGCTTTGGTTTCGCCCCGCAGGCAGATGGAAGTTTTAAGAAAGTGCCCCAGATCGGGAACGTGATTGTAGAAGATGAGGTGGAGATCGGCGCAAACTCTACTATCGACCGCGCAACCATGGGATCGACCTTAATTAAATCAGGCGCCAAACTGGACAACCTTATACAGGTGGCGCATAATGTTGAAGTGGGGCATAACACCGTTATCGCGGCACAGGCCGGCGTAAGCGGAAGCACCAAGATTGGCAATAATGTGATGATCGGCGGGCAGGCCGGAATCGTTGGCCATATCCAGATTGCAGATAACGCCAAAATAAATGCCCAGAGCGGCGTAAGCAAGTCTATTAAAACACCCAATACAGCGGTAACTGGCTCACCCGCTTTCGATTACACAAGCGCCCTGAGAAGCCAGGCCGTGAGTCGCAACCTTCCCGAACTGGAGAAACGCATCATTGAACTGGAGAATCTGGTCAGGCAACTGATGATGGAGAAAGCAGGAATTTAAGTGATATTACACATTTAGTTTCATACTTTCGCAGCCTATGGAGCGGAGCAGCAACGCAGAGCATTTCCAGCACACAATAAAATCGGAGATAACCATTTCAGGAGCGGGGATACACACCGGCCAGGCCGTTACCATGCGGCTCAAACCAGCAGAGCCCAACACAGGAATCGTTTTTCAAAGGGTTGACCTGAAAAACAAGCCCATTATCAAGGCCGATGTGGACAATGTGATCGAGACCAACAGAAGCACTACCCTGGAAGCCAATGGCGCAAGGGTAAGTACCATTGAACATTTACTGGCTTCGCTGGTAGGCATGCAGGTGGATAATGTTCTGATAGAAATAGACGGTGAAGAAGTACCCATTCTTGATGGCAGCGCGGAACCCTTTGTGGAAGCCTTGGAAAAAGCTGGAACCCAGAAGCAGAATGCCAGAAAAATATACTACTCCATCGAGCACAATATCACGTTTGTAGATGAGGAAAAGAAGGTGGAAATGGTAGCGCTGCCTTATCATGAATACCGTATCAACACCCTGATAGATTTTAACTCGCCCATACTCGGCACCCAGCACGCCGCACTTAAGAACATCACTGAATTCAATAAGGAAATTGCGCCCTGCCGGACGTTTTCCTTTTTCCATGAGCTCGAATGGCTGCTGGCAAACAACCTCATCAAAGGCGGTGACATCAACAACGCAATAGTAGTGGTGGACAAGCCGGTGACCGAAGACCAGGTGAAGCGTATTTCCAAGGTATTCAACAAGCACGACGTGCAGGTGAGTGATGAAGGAATCCTTAATAATCTTAAACTGCGCTTTCCCAATGAACCGGCAAGGCACAAGCTGCTTGATGTTGTGGGAGATCTTGCGCTGGTAGGATTTCCTTTCAAGGCGCATATCATCGCCAACAGACCCGGACATGCGTCGAACGTGCGGTTCGCAAAGAAGATAAAGGAACACATCAAGAAATATAAGTTCAGGCAGGATGTTCCTAAATATGACCCTTCCAAACCTCCGTTGCTCGATATTCACGCGATAGAAAAAGTGTTGCCCCACCGCTATCCTTTTCTTCTCGTGGATAAAGTGATCGAACTGACGGACAAGCACGTGGTGGCCATTAAAAATGTAACCTATAATGAACCATTCTTCCAGGGACATTTTCCCGGAAACTGTGTGATGCCCGGCGTTTTACAGGTAGAGGCGCTGGCCCAGGCAGGTGGGTTCCTCGCCATTCCGCGTAACACTACTGATCAATACGATACTTATTTCCTGAAAATAGAGAACTGTAAGTTTAAGCAGAAAGTAGTTCCCGGCGACACGCTTATCCTCAAAATGGAACTTACCAATCCTATCAGAAGAGGTATATGTGAAATGAAAGGCACTATATTTATAGGTGATAAACTGGTAACGGAAGCAGACCTTGTAGCACAAATTGTAAAAAGACCTAAAGCGTAAGTATGATTAGTCCGCTTGCATATATTCATCCCAATGCAAAAATCGGGAACGGGGTTAGTATTGATCCATTTGCTGTAATCCATGAAAACGTTACGATTGGCGACAATACGCACATCATGTCGCATGCGGTTATTGACCAGAATACACATATCGGGATGCACTGCCGCATTTTTCCAGGGGCAGTGGTAGGAGCGGTGCCGCAGGATCTGAAATATGCGGGAGAAGATACAATCGTTGAAGTAGGCGATTACACCACTATACGGGAATGTGTGACGATCAACCGCGGTACTAAGGACCGCTGGAAAACAATAATCGGCAGTCATTGCCTGCTGATGGCTTACGCCCATGTGGCCCATGATTGTATCATTGGCAATAATGTGATCCTTGGAAATGCGGTGCAGCTTGCCGGACATGTGACCATTGATAATTATGCGATACTCAGCGGCATGGCCGGTGCACACCAGTTTGCACATATTGGTGAGCACACCTATATTGCCGGCCATACGGTTATCAGGAAGGATGTACCTCCGTTTATAAAAGCCGCCCGCGAGCCATTGAGCTATATGGGAATAAACATAGTGGGTTTGCAGCGCCGGGGATTTACAAAAGAAAAAATATCGGAGATCTCCGGTATTTATCATGTTTTGTTTGTCGAAAAGCACACGACATCGATAGCGGTCCAGAGTATTGAAAGTAATTTTGAAGCAAGCCCGATCAAGGAACAGATATTAGGATTTATCAGCAACTCCAAAACTGGTATCATCAAAAGACCATCTAAAACTGCAACTGATGCAGATTTCACTTTCTGATACCGGCAAAAGATTCAACCGCGACTGGATATTCCGTAATTTTTCGTATGAATTCAACTCTGGCAATTCATATGCGATAACGGGCCCTAACGGATCAGGAAAGTCAACCCTGCTGCAGGTTATAGCAGGGGCGGTCGCTTCAAGTGAGGGAGAGATCGTTTTCAGGGTTGATAATAAGATAGTTGAACCAGATTATATTTTCAAACATCTTTCAATAGCCACTCCTTCGCAGGAATTAGTGGAGGAATTGACGTTGCTGGAATTTCTCCGGTTTCATCAAAAATTCAAGCCCCTGATCTCTTCGGTGAATGCCGAAAAGATCATTTCTATTCTTACGCTTGAAAAATCCGCGGACAAGCAGATCCGCTATTATTCGTCAGGAATGAAGCAGCGGGTGAAACTGGCCCAGGCTGTTTTTTCCGACACGCCCTGTGTGTTATTTGATGAGCCATGTACGAATCTGGATGAAACGGGTATTGAATTGTATCATTCCCTGGTAAGTAAGTACTGCATGGGCAGACTGGTTATCGTCAGCTCTAATGACAGGCAGGAATATTCTTTTTGCAAAAAGATAATTAATATCCAGGACTTAAAGTCGTAGATACACGCTGTCAAACCGCTATGCCGGGTTACCGCTGGCTGGCGATGAGTAAGTTCAGATCAGTGTATTTAAGATCGAAGCGCTGGCTGAGATGAAAATTAGTAAGCGCCCCTTTAAATAAATAAATGCCTGACCGGAGGTTTACCTTATGCCAGATCAGGTTTTCGAATCCCCCATTGTCTCCAATTTCAAGCAACAGAGGCATCAGCACGCTGCTGATGGCCTGCGAAGCTGTTCGTGCAAATCCTGACGGTATGTTCGGAACGCAGTAATGAATGACGCCATATTTTACAAAGATCGGGTGTTCATGCGTAGTGATCTCCGCCGTCTCAAAGCATCCTCCCCTGTCTACGCTTACGTCGATAATTATACTTCCCGGGCGCATGTTACTCACCATTTCTTCCGTCGCCACAACGGGCGTGCGGCCGCCCTGTGAACCAAGCGCTCCCACAGCCACTTCACAGGTCTTTAATTGTTTGGCCAGTATCCTCGGCTCAAGCACTGATGTCCACAGACGGTGCCCTACATTATTCTGCAATCTCTTCAAACGGTACACATTGTTGTCGAAAATCTTTACCGACGCACCCAGCGCTATCGCCGCTCTTGCAGCGTACTCTCCCACTATCCCTGCACCAAGAATGATCACTTTAGTTGGCGGAATACCTGAAATGCCTCCCAGCAGTACCCCTTTGCCATGATTGGCCGATCCCAGATATTGGCCGGCTATAAGCATCACCGCGCTGCCGGCGATCTCACTCATGCTGCGCACGATGGGGTAAGTGCCACTGTCATCTTTCAATGCCTCGAAAGAAACTCCCGTTATCTTCTTTTCCATCATCTTTTCCAGCAGTGAAGCCTTCATTACCGACATATGAATAGGAGAAAATATCTGCTGATGCATTTGAAGGAACGGAAGGTCCTCGTCTACTACCGGCGCGGATTTCACAAGAATAGGAGCCCGGAACACCTCAGCTTTTTCATACACGATCTGTGCCCCGGCCTCGCTGTAATCTTTATCCTTAAAATGTGTAGGCTCGCCCGCATTGTGCTCAATAACCACCTTGTGGCCGTTGCTAACCAGCACGCCTACAGCATCGGGAGTAAGCGCTATGCGGTTTTCCTGGAATGCGGTTTCTTTTGGAATACCGATGTGAAGTTGTGTACCCTTGGGTTTTATATCAAGCGTTTCTTCAAGAGTCTCATAGCTGAAAGAAGTGCTGATATTAACCTGGGGTTTAGGATGCGCCATGGATCAAATATGGTTTACTTTTTACAATTTACGATTATCTTTCTTTTACACTCTTCCAATTGCCCGATACTTAACCTGATAGTATTAACCGGAAACAGGGCTTCTGCCCTGGATGGCCACTCTACCAGGCAGACATTACCGGAAAAAAGACATTCCTCAACACCCGCCCTTATCGCCTCTTCTTCTGACCCGCACCGGTACAGATCAATATGATAAACAGGTCCGTTCCCGGAGCTGTATTCATTAATTATAGAAAATGTAGGACTGCCCATTGTTCCAGTCACTCCCAACTGCCTGCAAATGGATAAGATCAAAGTGGTTTTGCCGGCACCCATATCTCCTTCGACCGCCACTGCTTTTTCTTTTCCCGCATCCTGCTTTTTGTTGATAGCAGAAAGAACTTTTTTTGCAGCTTCATCAATGCCATCCAGGCTGTACACCAGTTCCATGCTGCAAATATAAATCTGCAAGGGAACAGTTTACAAGATTTTTAACGTACATGTCACCGTCAAAATACAAGACAGGAAAGTCACAATGCTTATTATTTCGCCCCTGGACGCGACCATTTCCGAATCCGTAACTTTGCGCAATGGAGAAAACAAATTGGAAGGTTGATGGCATGACCTGTTCCAACTGTTCCCTTACCGTAGCCAAGTACCTCGAAAAAAAGGGGAAACATAATGTTAACGTTAACCTCATCAGCGGTGAGGTAATATTTGATAAGGAAAACGAAGGAACGGATCATGACTATCTCATAAAAGGAATTGAAGACCTCGGCTATACAGTAAATACCGGAACAACAACATCACGCAGGCCGGTTCATAAAATATTCCGGAGCCACCTGCAGCGGTTTTTGTTCTGCGCAGTATTTACCCTGCCCCTCATGCTGCACATGTTACAGTATTGGCTACCCATACCCTGGCTCATGAACCCCTGGGTGCAACTAGCGCTTTGTATACCTGTATATATAGCAGGCATGGACTTCTTCGGAAGAAGCGCGGTAAAAAGCATCCGTAACGGCATGCCGAATATGAATGTGCTGGTGGCCATAGGCGCCACGGCGGCTTTCGTTTACAGCCTTACCGGCACGTTGTTGAATCTCGGCCATGGATATTATTTTTATGAAACCACAGCCACCATCATCACGCTGGTATTCCTTGGGAATTATCTGGAAGACGCATCGATCGATTCTACCCAAAGAGCGCTGCATAAACTGGCGAAATCGCAAAAGGTAGTTGCCAACATGATCGCATTCGACGAGAACCATGAAGAGGTGATCCTGCCGGTAGAAAATGACCAGCTGCGCAGCGGGGATCTTGTGTTGATTAAATCCGGCGAACAGGTGCCGGCAGATTGCAAAATATTAACAGGCACCGCAAGTGTGAATGAATCGATCATTACAGGAGAAAGTCTCCCGCTGCAGAAAAACCCGAAAGACAAGTTAATCGGCGGAAGCCTGATAACCGATGGCAATGTCAGGGCACAGGTTACCACTGAAGCAAAACACTCAGTGCTGTCGAACATTATTGATCTTGTCAAACTCGCACAGGGCGAAAAACCGCCCGTGCAATTACTGGCAGACAGGATCAGCGCTATCTTCGTGCCGGTTGTACTGGGCATTGCAGCGCTCACTTTTATTATTAACCTGGCAGTGCTTAAGGAATTCACGCCTTCGCTAATGCGTTCCATAGCCGTACTGGTAATCGCATGCCCCTGCGCGATGGGGCTGGCCACACCGGCAGCAATAGCGGTGGGCCTTGGAAGGGCAGCGAGAAACGGGATCCTGTTCCGCAATGCAAAAAGCCTGGAATTATTCAAAGACATCAGGCAGGTTGTATTTGATAAAACGGGAACACTCACAACTGGAAACTTTTCAATCGGGAAAATATCCACCGGCATGGGAGAAGATGAATTCAGAAAAATAATTTATTCACTTGAAAAATATTCCAATCATCCGATCGCCAAAGCAATTACAAAAGAATGGAAAAGAAAAGATGAGCTGCGGTGGGCAAAAGTGGAAGAATTAAAAGGACTTGGTATGAAAGCGACCTCAAGAGATGGCGACCTCTATATGGCCGGTTCTTATAAAATGGCGGAAAAATTCACAAAAGATTCATCACATAATATTTATTTAATTAAAAATGGTGAGCTGGCAGGATGGATGGACCTGCAGGATGAGATACGGAAAGAAGCGGCAGGAATAATCGCTTATCTGCATAAGAAAAATATCAGGACTTATCTATTGAGCGGTGACAGGCTGGAGAACTGTAAACTGGTTGCAAAGCAGCTGGGGATAGACGTTATACTTGCAGAGCAGTCTCCCCAGCAAAAACTGGAGAAGATCACCGCGCTTACGGCACAGGAGCCTACCGTAATGATCGGAGATGGCATTAACGATGCCCCTGCGCTTGCGAAAGCAACTATCGGCATATCACTAAGCGAGGCTTCACAGATAGCCATGCAGACAGCCGACGTGGTACTGATGAACCGTGGCATCAACCAGCTTCCATTGGCACTGGGACTGGGCAAACACACGTACATCACAATCAGGCAAAACCTGTTCTGGGCATTTATCTACAATATCGTTGCCATTCCTGTTGCTGCGTTTGGAATGCTGAGTCCCGCATTCAGCGCACTGATAATGGGCTTCAGTGATGTGGTACTGGCAATAAATTCAGGAAGATTATTTGTGAAAAAAGTCGTTTGACGGATATTCATTCAATATTAAACCAATACTGGGGTTACCATTCATTCAGGCCGTTACAGGAAGACATCATCCAAACTGTGTTGCAGAAGAAGGATTGCCTGGCACTGCTTCCTACAGGAGGCGGTAAATCAATGTGCTTCCAGGTGCCGACGCTTGTAAAACCGGGGCTCTGCCTGGTCATAAGTCCGCTGATCGCATTGATGAAAGACCAGGTGGAAAATCTTCGCAGAAAAAATATCACCGCATTTTCCATTCACTCGGGGCTGACAAGAAAAGAAGTCATTAATACACTAACGCTTGCTGGCCACAGCAACTGCAGGTTCCTGTATGTTTCCCCAGAAAGACTGGAGACAAATCTTTTTAAAGAATACCTGCATTCGTTCGGAGTAAATTTAATTGCGGTAGATGAAGCGCATTGTATTTCACAATGGGGATATGATTTCCGCCCCTCCTATTTAAAAATAGCGGCACTCCGGGAAGAACTCCCCGGTGTTCCCATCCTCGCACTTACCGCATCTGCGACGGAAGAAGTGCAGAAAGATATTTGTGAAAAACTATTATTCAGCGATTATAAAATATTCAGGCAATCATTTTCCAGGCCCAATCTGTCTTACAGTGCCTTTAATGTGCCTTCAAGAATAAATAAGGTCCTGGATATTCTTACCAAGGTCAATGGAACAGGGATCGTGTATTGCAGGAGCCGCAAACGCACAAAGGAAATCAGCGACCTGTTGAACCAGAATAATATTTCGGCTGATTATTACCATGCCGGCCTGGCAGCGGAGCTGCGAAACCAGAAGCAGGATTCCTGGCTAAAAAATAATACCAGGGTGATCGTTTGCACCAATGCGTTCGGAATGGGAATAGATAAACCTGAAGTTCGCTTGGTGGTGCATGCAGACGCTCCGGACTGCCTGGAAAATTATTACCAGGAAGCAGGACGTGCCGGGCGCGACGGCAAAAAATCCTATGCAGTGCTGCTGTATAGTGAAAAGGAGATTGATGATCTTAAAAATTCATCGGCTGTCCGCTTTCCGGCGCTTGATAAGATCAGGAAAATATACCAGGCATTGATGAACCATCTGCAGATAGCTTCAGGAACAGGTGAAGGAAGTTATTACGAACTGGATATTAATCATTTTATCAAACAATTCAGACTTGTGACGGCTGAAGTTTTGCCGGCATTGAAAACACTTGAACAGGAAGAGCTATTATATTTTAATGAACAGGTGTTCGTGCCTGCAAAATTGCAGGTAATAACAAATAAAAAAGGATTGTATGAATTTGAAAAACACAATACTTTACTGGAACCTTTAATCAAATCCCTGTTACGTAATTATGAGGGCATAATGGAACAGCCGGTGAATATTCAGGAAAAAGTTATAGCAGGGATACTAAAAATATCACCTGATATTTTAACAAAACAATTGATGGATCTCCAGGCGCATGGTATTGTGCAGTATGCTCCCCAAAAAGAAAAGCCGCAGGTTTATTTATTACAGAATCGCGTGAAAGCCGATGATCTGCAGATCAATATTGTAAATTATAAAAAAAGGAAAAAGCAGTATGAATCGAGAGTGGATACGATGGTAAAGTTTGTTTATACGACCAGCCAGTGCCGGAGTGTAATTATAGGAAATTACTTCGGAGATGATTCTATAGAGGCATGCGGTATCTGCGACGTTTGCCTCAATAATAAAAAGATCGCTCTATCCGCCAATGAATTTGAAAACATTCATGCGCGTCTGCTTGTTGTGATTAAGAATAATCCTCTTCCGGTAAAGGAAATCTTGCAGAGGTCAGAGGATATTTCAAAAGAAAAGCTAATGGAGGTTATCCGTTTTCTACAGGATGAGAACAGGATCATTATTACTGAGGATGGAAGAATTTCACTGATGTAAATAATATTATGTGAAAGTCCGTACATCGTCCCCGTTTTCTGAGCAAATCGCTTTGCGCGGAGGAACACAGTAAATCTATTTGATTATCAAACTTTACAGATAACTCACAACAAACACACTTGCGCCAGTTTTAAAGTTTCTTCTTTAAAACCAGCTTGTCTTTTTAGAACTGCTTCTTCCCCCAAGTCCCAATGCCCCCAGCAAACTTCTCGTGATCATGCTGGCTGCGGTTCTTCCGGCTTGTCTTACTGCTGAATTGGCAAGAAATTTATCCAGTATGGATTTTTCCGCAGGTGCCGGTTTGGATGTAGATGATGTCCCTGTGGCGGCCGTATTAGCCGCAGCTTCCGCGAGCTTTGCATTTAAAATTTCATAAGCGCTCTGGCTGTCGACAGCCTGTGCATATTTATTCTTCAGTTTTGACCTGGTAACAATACCATCTATTTCTGCCGGAGTAAGAATATCCATCCTGGAAGAAGGTGGAACGATCATAGTTTGCACCAGTGGGCTCGGAATTCCTTTTTCATTTAATAAGGTAATGAAAGCTTCACCTGTGCCCAGCTGGGTCATCAGTTCGTCGACATCATAATACTTTGTTTCAGGATAATTTTCCGCGGCCTGCTTAATTGATTTTCTGTCAGCGGCGGTAAATGCACGAAGGGCATGCTGCACTTTCAATCCCAGCTGAGCCAGCACTTCGGCAGGAATATCCTGTGGATTCTGCGTACAGAAAAATATGCCGACCCCTTTTGAACGGATCAATTTAATTACAGTTCCTATCTGCTGTAACAGTGCAGCCGTAGCTTCCTGGAACAATAAATGGGCTTCATCGATAAACAATACAAGTTTGGGTTTATCGGGATCACCTTCTTCCGGCAAGGAACCGTATAATTCCGCCAGCAGGCCGAGCATGAATGTTGAAAACAATTTCGGGGTGTTTTGCATATCCGTGACACGCAGTATACTCACCATTCCTCTGCCATCATCAGAAATACGCATCAGGTCGCTCACGTCAAAGGATGGTTCGCCAAAAAATGTATCGGCTCCCTGCTGCTGCAGTTCGATCACTTTACGGAGTATCGTGCCTGTTGTTGTAGTAGAGATCTTGCCGTATTCTTTTTCAATTTCCGCCTTACCCTCATTGCCTGCGTATTGCAGCATTTTAATAAAATCCTTCAGGTCCAGCAATGGCAGCTTCTGATCGTCACAATATTTAAACAACATGGACACCACTCCTTCCTGAATATCGTTCAACCCAAGTATTTTCGACATTAGTATCGGGCCGAATTCAGTAACGGTGGCTCTTATGCGCAATCCAGGTTCCTTGCTGATGCTGAGCAGCTCCACGGGAAATGCCTGGGGTTTATATTGGCCGCCGGTGTGGGCGAGCCTTTCTGTTATTTTATCATTCATTATCCCGGCGGCGGCTATACCGCTAAGATCACCTTTGATGTCCATAAGCAACACGGGCACACTGGCATTGCTGAGGCCCTCTGTAAGTACCTGCAGTGTTTTTGTTTTGCCGGTACCCGTGGCGCCCGCGATGAGCCCATGACGGTTCAGGGTTTTCAAAGGAATGAAAACATCTGTGCCTGTCAGCGCTTTACCTTCAAGCATTGCGGTTCCTATTTTGAAACTTTCACCCTTAAAAGTGAAACTGTCTTTAATTGTCTGCACGAAAGCATCATTAATAGCCATAACCTGTAATTGAGTACAATATATTAACAAAAAATTACCCGCGTAGCGAGATTATAATCAAATTGATTAAATTTATTTCACGTATGTTTAATCTAACCATTTAAATTTAAAGCATGGACGGCAAAAAAGCTAAAATATTGTTGTGCGAGGACGATACGAACCTGGGAATGGTACTTAAAAATTACCTGGAGCTGAATGATTTTGATGTGACCCTGGAGAGGGACGGAAGGCTTGGACTGGCGGCCTTTCAAAGGGAAAAATTTGATCTCTGCCTGCTCGATATCATGATGCCGCACATGGACGGCTTTACACTGGCCGAGGAGATACGCGATGTTGACCTGGACATACCCCTTTTCTTTCTGAGCGCGAAAACCATGAAAGATGATATTATCCAGGGTTACCGTCTTGGCGCAGACGATTATATCACCAAACCTTTCGACAGCGAGGTGCTGATGCTAAAAATAAGGGCGATCCTTAAACGTAACGAGGAAGGAAATAAGGAGCAGGAAAATAAAGAATATGATCTTGCCAGCTTTCACTTCAATCCGAAGCTGAGGGAACTAAGCCATGCTGGTAAAATGCAGACATTATCTCCTAAGGAAAATGAACTACTGAAGTTGCTGGCAGAGCATCTGAACGACCTGCTTGCCCGCGAGCATGCACTAAAAAAGATCTGGGGCAGCGACACTTATTTTAACGGGAGAAGTATGGATGTATACATTGCCAAGTTACGCAAATATTTGAAAGACGATCCCAAGATCGAGATCGTTAATATTCATGGAAACGGTTTCAGACTGGTGGTTCCTGTTTAATCAACATTTTTATAAAAAATTCTAAAATAATGACCCGTGAGGGGTTTTCCCAAGATGCTCATACGCTTTTTGTGTGGCTTCTCTTCCCCGGGGAGTACGTTTTAAAAAACCTTCCTGTATAAGAAACGGTTCATAGACTTCTTCAATGGTGCCGCTTTCTTCTCCGACGGCCGTAGAAATAGTAGTTAACCCGACTGGTCCGCCCTTGAATTTGTCTATGATAGTGAGCAGGATCTTATTATCCATGTCGTCAAGACCATGTTCATCAACATTCAGCGCCCTTAGTGAATGCTGCGTAATGTCAAGATCGATAATACCATTGTGCAGCACCTGCGCGAAATCCCTCACCCTCCTTAACAATCCGTTCGCTATTCTCGGTGTGCCACGGCTGCGGCGGGAGATTTCCCTTGCCGCATCTGAAGTTATTTTTACCCCCAGGATATTAGCTGCCCGCAGCACTATATGATTCAGTGTTTCGGCTGTGTAATATTCCAGCCGGGCTTTAATGGCAAAGCGGGACAATAAAGGAGCCGAAAGCAATCCGCTTCGCGTGGTGGCGCCAATTAATGTAAAAGGATTAAGGTTCAACTGAATGCTTCTGGCATTGGGGCCGGCATCAATCATAATATCGATGCGGTAATCTTCCATGGCGGCGTACATATATTCCTCCACTACCGTGCTCAGCCGGTGTATCTCATCAATAAAAAGCACATCGTGCGGCTCCAGGTTGGTGAGCAGACCCGCAAGGTCGCCTGGTTTTTCAATAACAGGCCCGGAAGTTTCTTTGATATTCACGCCCAGCTCATTGGCAACGATCCGGCTCAACGTGGTTTTCCCCAGTCCCGGGGGACCATGAAAAAGCACATGATCGAGCGCTTCGTTGCGCATTTTTGCGGCCTTTATAAAAATCTTTATATTTTCAATGATCTGGTCCTGGCCCGAGAATTCAGCAATTACCGAAGGCCGTATGTTGTTCTCAAATTCCTTATCGGCAGAATTGAGCGAACGGTTATCACTATTCAGATTGGCATTGGGCATACATAAAAATAAGATTTTAATAATTCATATTTTTATATGATGGACTACGATCAATTTATAAACAGCCTGCAGGACAGGGAGCCGCCGGAGAATATTTCCCTGTTACTCAGGGCTCTGTGGCATGATGGGAAAAACGACTGGGAAAGTTCTCACAACATTGCACAGGATATCAGCGACCGTAACGGTTCCTGGATACATGCTTACCTTCACCGCAGGGAAGGAGATCTCTCCAACGCGGCTTACTGGTATCACAAGGCAGGTAAAAACGGGCCTGCTGTGTCTCTGAAAGAAGAATGGAAATTACTCGTTCGCGCTTTTCTGTGATTATTCTCAGGCCAGCCTGATACCGGTTTGCGTGAAAATTATGCGCCGTTGTTTATACAAGCTTCCCGTGCTCATTTTAAAGGTCTTCTTGCTCATGCCAAAAAAGGAATATATCTCGCTGGGATCAGATTTATCATTGTAAGGGAGATAGCCGTTATTCTGCTGTAGCAGGTCCAATATCTTTTGCAGTTCATCTGAAACACGGTCATACCCCGCTTTTCCCGCCACCACGTCGATTTTATTTTCCGGATGAATTTTTTTAATGAATCCCTGGAAAGAATCGCCTGTTTTTATGTCGCGGTATATCTCATTAAAATGTAATACACCCGTATGAATATGATTGATAATGACCACATACCCGATATCAGTGCGTCTTTGCACGGTCAGGTGTACGTTGTCCATTTCTTTTACAGTTAAGTCATCGTTGCTGAGAAACTGGTCGATCTTTTCTGTGGCGGCGGCTCTTCCAGTGCGTTCGTCCACATAAATCTTCACCAGGTATTCCTCCCCGGGATACATCTGGATCAGTTGTTTTGATTTGGGAACAAACAGATCCTTCATCAGCCCCCAATCCAGAAATGCACCCTGCGGAGTAACACTTACCGCTTTGAGCAACACGATGTCACCTGTTTTTCCTTTCGCTTTCTGCGTAGTGGCAATGAGCCTGTCTTCCCCGTCATGGTATAAAAAGACATTCAGTTCATCATCAATCTTTGTACCCGGGGGCACAAATCTTTTAGGAAGGAGAATCCCTTCATTGCCATCATCCAGGTATACTCCAAACTCCACTTCGCGGACCACCTTCAGAAGGTTGTACTCTCCAATATTGATCATGGCAGAAAATTAGCATTTTAAAACTGAAAATCAGTAGCAGGTCTTATCTTGTAGCATGAAAAAGCTATTAATTTGTTATCTGGCCGTGTTACTGGCAATAATGGTTGCGCCTTCGTTAATGGCTCAATCTGGAAAACCTGTTCTCAACCATATTGCCATTTACGTAAAGGATCTTAAGAAAAGCAATGCTTTTTATCATGAAGTAATAAGGATAGATACCATACCCGAGCCTTTTCATGATGGCAAACACACCTGGTTCGGCATTGGACCCGACAGTCATCTTCATCTGATCGAAGGCGCAACGGAGATCACTGTGCACGACAAGAACAGCCATCTTTGCTTCAGCGTACCCTCTGTGGAAGAAGTCATAAAAAGGCTTGATAAGAATAGCATCATGTATTACAACTGGCCCGGAGATAAAAAATCAGTGACTTTGCGGGTTGACGGCATCAAACAGATCTATTTTAATGACCCGGATGGCTATTGGGTCGAAATTAACAGCGACTATCCAAAAAAATAATTAATGTTTCAGCAAGCTTCTCTTCAGTTTTTAAAAGATCTCCAAAAACACAACCAGAAAGAATGGTTTGAGAAAAACAGGAGCAAATACGAAAGTACCAAACAAAACCTCGAAGCGTTTACGGAGGATGTTATTAAAAAAATATCCCGGTTCGATGAATCAGTCGCGCATTTACAGGTGAAGGAATGCCTATTCCGGATCAATAGGGATGTGCGTTTCAGTAAAGATAAATCTCCCTATAAAAATCACATGGCCATGTATATTTCCAAAGGAGGAAAGAAGGCCATTAATCCCGGTTATTATTTTCATCTTGAGCCAGGCAAAAGTTTCGTTGCGGGTGGGTTATGGATGCCGGTGGCACCGGAACTTAAAAAGGTTAGACAGGAAATTGATTACAGTTTTGATGCATTTAAAAAAATACTAGCTAATAAAAAATTCAAATCAACTTTCGGAGAATTCAGAAATGAAGAAGGTGCATTGCTGAGCAGACCACCAAAGGGATACGATGAAAACAATCCGGGGATAGCATACCTCAAATTTAAAAGCTGGATCGTTTCTGCAGATATCAGTGAGAAGGAACTGCTGACTAAAGATCTTTCTAAAAAGGTAGCCGCTTACTTTGAAACCATGCACCCGCTGATCAAATTTTTCAACCAGGCACTCGATGAATAATTATTTAGCGATCAGCAATTTGAAGTTCTGTGCGGCACCGGTAGAATCGGAAACTCTTACAATATAATTTCCTGCATGAAATGATGATAATGTAAGATTTGTGGTTGAAGAAGAACTGTTTACCTGCTTCAGTACCTGTCCGTTCATGCTGATCAGCTGGATCGTTACATTCGAAGGGATGGTATTCTTTGAACTGATTACTATGTAATCGGCTGCAGGGTTAGGATAGATGGTCATCTCGTGTGTTTCAGCAAGGGCGATCTTCACCGACCTGATAGGAGAATATTCTGAAGATTCATCAAGGTCGATCATTTTCAACCGGTAACTCATCGTGCCACCAGTAAACGATGCATCAGAAAAAGCGTACTTGGTAGGTTGCATGGTATTTCCTTTTGCAGTTACCTTACCTACCGATTTCCAGTTTAATCCATCTGCGCTTCTTTCGATCTCAAAACGGTTAGCGTTTATTTCCTGGTCAGTTGTCCATGTTAATTCAACCTTGCCGCTATTCAGCTTCACTGCAAAGGCTGATAGTTTCACTGGCAGTGTAGAGGAAGAGGAAACACCTGCGGCACTTAAAGTAGCAGGACCATATAAGGAAGGTGAGCTGCAGGCGTTCTGTTTCTTAGCGCCACAATTCAATTTATTATCGGTGGTCTTTGTTGATTTTCCATTAGCAGCGTAATTGTTCCAGTTAAAGTAGGAATTATTATAATCAGCTACTGTTACAAATGAGGTATTATCGTTTATACTGAGGGACGCTCCGTTAAATTTGATATAGGCCATACTGGTTTTTGACCCGTTACCCGCTGTCAGGCTGCTGGTTTTTAAAGAAAAAGTTCCACCCGATGCTTCCATGTAAGCATTATCCAAAAACTGCATGGAAGAAGCGATCATATCTATTGAAGAGTAAACGGTAGCAAATGAAGTATTATTAAAAGTGAAAGCTGAATTGGAGATCGTAAGCGTTCCTGAATTGACCAGGTTAGCCGTGTTGTTCAATGTTACGGTTACATTACTGAAAGACCCGTTTGACCAGAAAGTGACTTTTTTACTGTCAACTATTATTGAACTCCCCTTGCCGATTCCGTTGAAGGCAACATTCTGCAGGTAGATGTCCTGATCTATAGTAAGCGTAACGCCGCTTGCAATATTTATGGTGCAATTGGTACACTGTGAAGGAATATTTACACTGTAATTACTGGACGAACTTATTGTATAAGTAGTCTGGGCTCCGATGTTGGTTGCTGTTGTAAGAGAAGCGGAGAGTAAACAGATGTGTAAAAGATTTTTCATAAACCACTTTTTTAATAATAGGGTAATTTCAAGGGCCGTGCCAATCTATAACCAGTTGAAATACAATTATTTAAATCGATACTTGACCATTGACCGATTCCCTCTTCGGGAGCAGATTACGGATTTGGGAAATGGGAAAACCTGGTCATGTTAAGATTTATGAATCCTATACGATACCGGGGCATAATTTTTAAATAGAGAAATAGGAGATAAACCTTCCTTAATATTCAATCTTAAAAAATTTCAGTATGAAAAAGTTATTGTTTCTTCCACTGATTGTGCTCAGTATGGGAGTATTTGCACAAAAGTTTCAGTTAGGTATCAAAGGAGGTGTGAACATCAGCAATTTTACCAACAGCAATTTCGACCACACCTCACTAATAGGTTTTCATGCCGGTGGTATACTTGCATTTTTAATTGGCAATAATTTTGCGATTCAGCCAGAAGTTTTGTTTTCCACGCAGGGAGCCAGGATAAATTCAGGAACGACCAAAAATGATTATAAGGTTTCCTACCTGACCGTTCCGGTTCTTGCCAAATACCGGTTTAATGGTGGTTTTTACCTCGAAGCGGGTCCGCAGGTTGGGTTCAAGCTAAATGAAAACATTCCTAACAACCAAAGCATAAACACATTTGCTAAAAACCTCGACCTTTCAATTGATGGAGGGCTTGGATGGCACAGTAACGGTGGATTTGGAATTGGCGCAAGATATTGTATTGGAATTTCCAAAGTGGGCAATTTTGATGCGACAGTTCAGCCGGGATATGATCCCAATTTCAGAAACGGAGTAGCGCAGATATTTGTTTTTTATACTTTGTTCAACAACTACAGAGATCATTAATTAATTATTTAATCTCTACAAGCAGCAGTTTAGCTGGCTGCTGCTTGTTTCCTTCACTGGATATATAGCATTCACCAGACGGTGAAAAAGTGATCCCTTCGGGCTGATAGAATTCTTTTTTATTTAAAGCGTAAAGGGCTTTTATATTACCGGACTTATTCATTATTAATATCTGTGGATGCCCTGCATCTGTTATGTAAATATCACCGGTAACAGGATGCACGGCTATTTCTGAAGGTTGGATAGCCAGCTGCATTTTCCTTTGGGACTTAGTTCTTACAAATACCGGATCCTGTAAATCTATTTTAATAACAGGCCTGACCGGCATTTTTTTTGTCAGCAGGTCGAAGGAGTAAATGCCTTTATAGTATTGATTTCCGTTTTCCATTCCTTTTATAGCCACCAGCAGTATCTTATTTCTGGCATCGTAGCTAAGACCTTCTATATTTTGTTTTACTGTGAGATGGGTACCATACTCTTTTACCGTAGGCCTGGCCGCATTGTAATTAGTGATTTCATACAGGCGACCGTCTGCGCAGGCAACGTACACCACATCTTTTACCACTGCCACAGCTTCATAATCACCGGGGGGACCAAAAGGAATTTCTTTTTCGAGAGAACTGGTTGTTATATTATATATGAAGAGCGACCCTACCTCATCCTGGATGCAAATAATGTGAGAAGAATCAAGATAATCGATTCCAGATATCTCTTTTAAAATAGGGGGAAGGTCCCATGTTCGGGTAATTTTCACTACATCTTTAAAAGTTTCTACCGGAAGTGTATCTTTCTTGATTAAAGTCAATATTTGGGGGGATCTCGTCACAGTTGACTTTTGTCCAAATGATAGGGCAGCAGTAAATATAAATATTAAATAAAAATATGTAAACTTTTTAAAGGTTAGTTCCATGAAGTATATAATTTATACACTAAAAAATTAATTTTTACTAAGTAACCCGTATATTTGTACTACAAACAAGGCGTAAATAGCAATATTAATTAAATTATAATATTTAGATTCGGGTAGACACAAAAAAGGCATAAACAATCCGTTCTGCAAAGTACTGACTTATCTGAACTTTTTCATATGGCAAGCAATCGTTAGGGCCTACTGTTTCTACAGTGGGCTTTTTTTGTACAAAAAGATTCCTTAATTTAATGTTCTGTTAACAACGATTGCTTTTCATGCCCCTCTGATGAGGGGCTTTTTTGTTTATAGATGATTCGATGTATGCTCAGCTGAAAGCAGTGGTGCTAACTGCCGGCGAAGGGAGTTACAACCTGGCCTTTACCATCTTAACCGTTTTAATGACCTTGCCATCCGCCTTTAGTGTGATCATATACATCCCGGTTAAGGCTTCGCCTGCATCAACATGAATAGTATTGCGGCCCTTTGGAAGCTTATTGTATTCCTGTCTCTGCACAAGCCTGCCATACATATCATACATTTCTGTACTGATCTTACTGCCTGAAGTATTCACAAAATCAATCATAATCACATTTCTGAAAGGATTCGGGTAGGCGTTAACGTTATAAGGATTTAGTCCGGCGGCTGCGGCAGTTTCTTCAAGGATTAAATTACTTGCAGGTATAGAACCGTCTTCCTGCCTGTCAGTATATTCCTGAAGGATAAATCCGGAATTGAACCCATATAATGCGACAGACGTAGTGGAAAAATTAAGCAACACTTCCCCTCCGGCGTCAGGAGCAACGTCATCCAGGTAAACGATCTTTGAAGAATTCATCCACGAATTCAGGTAAACCGTGTTTCCGTTTATACTGTAAGTAGCCGTGTAATTGCCTTTGGACCATCCGTTCGAACTGGCGCTTCCTGTAAATCCAAACCGGTATCTTTTCGTGTGGTTCAACCCGGAGACCCTGAATTGGGAAAGCTGGGTATTGTCGAGCCAGAAATCAGACATCAGTACATTGTCCGGCACCACTCCGGTATTTCCGCCTGTATTTACACCTGCGGTAAATTCGCCGTTGAAAGTTTTTTCCAGCTTTAGATTAATTCCGGTCCAGGCACCAGACTGGTTCTTTAAATTATTTGCAGTAAACATCACTGCTGGATCTGCTGCAAGATTATTCCAGGGAAAGGCCGCATTCGGAACGGTGGTATTAAAATTTACATACACAATTTCTCCCGGCGTCACCACTCTGACCTGGTTGCTGTATTCTGAATATACCACTCCCGACCTTGCGCGGACCCTGTACCAGTAACGGGTATTCGCCAACAATCCGGCATTTTTATAGGACGTTATGTTAGCAGCAACCTGAATGGTCACCACATCCCGGGAAAAAAGTGAATCAGCGGAACGCGCGATATCGTAACCGGTTTCATTATTCGTTCTGTCGCTCCAGGAAATATTTACCACGCCTCTGTCCTGCGCTTCGGCATATAGATACGCAGGATTTAGTACAGTAATTGCTGGATCATATTCTTCAATGACCATGGCATTGAGATAACTGTTGAGCGTAGTGCCGGTGCGCGTTACATTTACCAGTATTGATCCCGTTGCATCTGGAATGAGGCTGTTTAAGTTCGCAGACATGGTAGTATTGTTACGGGCATCCATGGTGGCTTTTTGTAAACCGGTTGCATACTCAGTGGTAGCGGCAAGACCTTCATTCTGACTGCCAATGAATACCAGATTATATCGTTTTGCAGTGCTGAGCCCGGCAATTTTTAATTGACGCACCGTACTATTATCCGACAGCCCGCTTTGCAATACCGCATCGGGCATGATCCCTGAATTATCACCACTGATATGACCAAGGTCTGTTGTCCCTGCCCAGCCGGTAACCGTTGTTACAGAAAAAGCCGTAGCTGCATTTGCTTCATCTTTCAACCCGCTGATAATATCATTTGCAGCCCGCAAGCCAAGCCAGTTATTCCAGGGAAGCGGAGCTGTTTTACCTGCACTTCCAAAATTCAGAAACACCGACCTGGTGTTTTTATCCGCAATAGTTATTGCCAGCGGTGCAGTAGTAGATTTTCCATAATTATCAGACGCAACAATATTCAGTTGCAGGAAGCCGGTATTATTGACAGTGGGTGAAGCCGTTATCCTGTAATTAGATCCACCGGTATTGGTAAGGGTAATGAAAGAAGGTTTATTTTGAATGCTTACGCTTACAATATCACCCGTATTATCAGTTACGATAAAATCTTCCGTTGCGGTTGCGTTTGTTTTTACGTATATACTGTTCAGCGCATTGATCACCGGCGCATTATCGCCCGCTTCAGAAGCCACCGTACTGCTCTTCGCGCCTGTGCCGAAAGCATTTACCCCGGCAACGTAATAATAATATTTTTGCTGAGGTGTAATGCCTGCATCCGTATAGGCATTTGCATTTGCAGGCAGCGTTGCAATTAAGGCGAATGTGATATTATCGGAGGAACGGAACACTTTATAATTTGTTTCGTTAACCGCATTATCCGTCCAGGTCAGGGATATGACAATGGCAGATCCTGAGACACTGAGTTCTGACGGTGCAACAGGGGTTTCGGGCGCCGCGGAAGTACTGCCCGGCACTGCGGGTGTATAGGAAGATTCACTGCTGCTGCTGACCGCACGTATTTTATAATAATAAGTTGTTGACGGGGCAAGCGATGAATCTGTAAAGTTCGTGGCATTTGCAGCGGTTGAGCCTACGGGGATAAATACGCCATTGCCGGTCAGTGAACGCACCACTTCAAATCCGTTTTCATTACTGCTGTTGTCTGCCCAGGTAAGTTGTATTTTATTGTACGAAACCGTTGTAGCGGCAAGTGATGATGGCGATGCCGGAACAGGATCAAGCGATGCATTTACGAACGAAAAGAAATTTTTCTGGATCCTTTCTCTTGCGAGACCCGCGTCACTGCTCCAGAATAATTGCATATCATAGCCATAAGCATTCTGAAAATGTGTGATGGTTATAGCATGGTATCCCTGGTTGAGATAAATTGTTCCGGTGCGGCTCCGGGCACCATGAATGCCATCATTACTCACCAGCGGCACAGCCGCGGCAGAATAAGCCGCATCAACATATATCTTACTGCCATCGTCTGAAACGGTTTCAAAAGTATAAGAGGCTGCCAGGGGGATATAAATAAATCCCTGCCATAAAAATCCATAGGAAGTTATAGCTGTTTTAATTGCGGTGTTATTAATATTAACCGAGTCTGTGATACCTGTTTTTGCTGGTTGGAGTGCTGAAAAATCGGGAAGTGTGGTCCATGTGCCGGTATAATATTTATAATTAATCCCCTGCCGGTGCGTGTACCCGGTTACCTGGTTACTTGAAGGAGAAACATTGCCGGCATTGTCGACCGCTTTAATGGTGAATGCATAAGACTTCAGGCTGTCAAGATTTATTACATTGAAAGTGGTGGCAGTGGTACTGAACATCTTTATGCCGTTGGCATAAATGTCATAACGTTTAATATCTGGTTCCGGCGAAGTTGTCCATTTTAATAAAATAGAACTTTGGTTGCTGCCGCGGTATTGCAGATTGGAGGGAGCCGAGGGCAGTCCGCTATCGCCCATTGTCTTTACGGATGATTCTGTGGTTTTTGCCGAGGCTCCGGTAGCATTCACGGCACGGATGATATAATAAAAAGCGGTGTTCGGGGTTAACGAATTGTCCTGGTAAGTAATAACATTGACCGCTGTGATGGCCAGCAAAGTATATGGGCCACCGGACTGTGTGGCGCGGTATATTTCAAAACCTGTTTCATTGCTGGAAGGCGTCGTCGTCTGACTCCAGTCTACCCGCACGGCAGTTTGAGACAAAGCAGTCGCTATAAGGCCTGATGGTGCGTCAGGTTTAGGCAGGCCACTGGCATTGATCACCACAAAATCTGGTGAGAACGCAGAGCCACATCCAAATTGTTCCGCATATCTTGCTTTGAACGTACCAACGGGGGCATTGTATACCTGGGTGGAAGCTACAAGTGCATTATCACTGGTACGGTACCACTCATAGCTGGCGAATCCCGGGGGAAGCTGCAGGGGCACAGTAATCGCGCCATCCAGTGCGGGGAGTACTTTACTTTTTATGCCGGCAACCGTTACCGGCGGGGTTTGCGTATTGGTTTTTAATTTAATTACAGCCGGTTTGGGGGAATAAGCCGACCAGGCAGACCCGGAAGTTCTTTTAAACCGGACACGGTAGGTTCCGAAAGCGTTTACGGTTATTTCATTGCCCGTATAAGCGTTTACATAAGAAGGTTGTAAGACACTATTTACTCCGCCGGTCGCAGTGGCGATCACTGCGCCGTCTTTCTGCCATTCGTATGCATAAAATCCCTGGGTGATGCCGAGCTTAGCATTAATCGTTTCATTTGCACAGAATTCATTGTGCTGAAAAAACACAAGCGGGTTGGCCTTATGCAGGTCATTCATGTAGGAAACATAATCAGGTTCGTTCCAGTGGTTGAGCCATACCTGGTGACCCAGATCCGGATACTGGGTGTACCGGGTGTCGGACCCGATCTGTTGCATCTGGGTCAGGTCGTACTGGGCATTTGCAGGAGAAGGGTCGGGATCCTTTCCGCCAGTGGCGAACCAGATAGGGATATGAACAAACAGGTTCTTGCTGGTCACGGAACCGGCCGCCGCAGAAGGAATTATTTTAGCGATGCGCTGCGGATATAAGGCAGCCATCCGCCAGGCGCCATACCCCCCACCGGACAGACCGGTTATCAGCAATCTGTCAATATCTCCGCGGACATATTTTATCACAGAATCCACTGCCGCCATTACCGCGATAATGTTTGATGCGTCAGCGCTTCCCCAAATTCCCGAGCACGCCGAATAATTTACCAGTTGCGGATAGATCAGAATACCGTCAAACTGATTATTGTCTACCCGGCTTCCGAAAAGTACACCGCCGAGCCACAATTGTTTTTCATTATTATAAACTCCCCCATTGAAGGAGCAACCGGCTTCGCCAGCGCCGTGCAAAAAAAGCATTATGGGATATTTCTTATTACTGCTATCGGGGTTGTTATAGCTTTTTGGGAACTTTAGCCGGAAAGCCATTCTGATGCCGTTGAGATTGATAAAATAAGATTTGAATGAGGAGGCATCCCACGTGCCGGTGACACCAGTAGTAGGAATGCTCACAAACTTTTGTAATCCCCTGCGGTTGGTATCCGGATATTGAGCGGTGCCGTACCCTTTGGATTTATCCAGCCGGACGATCGGATCAGAAGTATTAAAAATATTCTGGGCTATTGATATGCAATAGAAGGCAGTTAAAATAAATGCTGTAAGGAAACATCTTTTCATGGTGGAGCATTTGCTAGGGTATGTTTAAGGCGGCTTTCGTAGACCTGGAAGTGCTGTTGATAATCGCAGAACGTTGGATAAAAAAGGGGAACTCAAAAGTACTATTTATTTAATACGTTGTTTGAAATTTTTAAAACCTCCTGAATTAGTGTTATTTTGAAGCAATTGCCAGTTATGAATGAATCTTATGTAATAGGAGTGGATTTTGGAACGGATTCCGTTAGGTCAATTATAGTAAATACGGCAAATGGCGAGGAAGTGATTTCTTCCATCTTTAATTATCCCCGGTGGAAAGCAGGCCTGTACTGCAATGCTGCAGAACAGCGGTTCCGCCAGCATCCCCAGGACTATATAGAAGGACTTGAAAGGACCATTGCCAGCTGCCTGGAAAAAGCGCCGCCGGGGGTGCGGGATAACGTCAGGGCAATTTCTGTGGATACCACCGGATCATCACCAGTGGCGGTGAACCGGGCAGGCATTCCACTCGCATTGCTTCCGGAATTTGAAAAAAATCCCAATGCCATGTTCGTGCTGTGGAAGGACCATACGTCCGTCCGCGAAGCGGAAGATATCAATGCCCATAATGCAAAGAGCAGTGAAGACTACCTCCGGTTTGTAGGAGGCATTTATTCTTCAGAATGGTTTTGGGCGAAGCTTCTCCATATATTAAGGGTTGATAAAAAAGTGGCGGCGGCCTGCTATAGCTGGGTGGAGCATTGTGACTGGATACCCTTTTTACTAACCGGCGGAAAGGATGTGCACGACATGAAAAGGAGCGTTTGCGCTGCGGGGCATAAGGCTATCTGGTCGGAGGCTTTCGGGGGATTACCTCCGAATGAATTCTTTTCCACTCTCGATCCGCTTTTAGAAGGATTTACCGGGAGGCTTTTTACAAAAACATATACTTCTGATAAACCCGCCGGAATGATCTGCGCAGACTGGGCAAAACGGCTGGGACTCAATAGTGATGTGATCATCGGTGTTGGCGCCTTCGATGCGCACATGGGTGCGGTCGGAGGGCAGATAGAGCCTTACCATCTGAGCAAGGTGATGGGCACATCCACCTGCGACATGCTCGTTGCGCCCGTTTCGGATATCGGGGATAAAGAAATAAAGGGTATCTGCGGACAGGTAAACGGTTCCATAATCCCGGGAATGATAGGAATGGAGGCGGGACAATCCGCCTTCGGTGATGCTTATGCGTGGTTCCGGAATTTAATTGCCTGGCCCCTACAGGTTATTGCTAACACCGATGCGACAGCGCTTTCATCAATCGAAGACAAGATCATTCCGGAACTTAGCCGCCAAGCCGCAGCACTTCCGGTGGATGAGTCTGCTGAGCTGGCGCTGGACTGGATGAACGGCAGAAGAACACCGGACGCCAACCAGCTATTGAAAGGGGGTTTCATAGGCCTTGAACTGGCCAGTGATGCCCCACGGATGTTCCGTGCGCTGGCTGAGGCTACCTGCTTTGGTGCCAAAAAGATTGTTGACCGTTTCAATGCTGAGGGGGTGCCGGTGAAAGGATTGATCGGGGTGGGCGGAGTGGCCAGGAAATCACCTTTTATCATGCAGATGATGGCAGATGTGATGAACATGCCCATACGCATACATCGCAGTGAACAGACCTGCGCTGCGGGAGCCGCCATGTTTGCCGCTACGGCAGCGGGAATTTATCCCAATGTCGAAGCGGCCATGAAAGCGATGGGAACCGGCTTTGACATGGAGTACCGGCCCGATCAATCAAAGGTGGATATTTATGCCCGGCACTATACCAGGTATGCTTCTTTTGGAGAATATGTTGAAAAGCACACGGTTTCAATAAAAAACAAACAGGAATTAACCAATGAATAAATACCACAACATACAACGGGCTGCCTACGATGGCAACATGCAATTGCCAAAACTGGGACTGGTGATTTTTACCTTCGGAAATGTGAGTGTGGCCGATCAGGGAAAAAAAGTGTTTGCCATTAAACCAAGCGGGGTGGCATACGAAGAACTGACACCGGAGAAAATGGTGATCGTTGATTTTGGGGGAAGCATTATCCTGGGATCGATGCGCCCTTCGTCAGACACCAAAACCCATGCGGTATTATACAAAAATTGCCCGGAGATGATCTCTATTGTACACACGCATTCCACTTACGCAACGGCCTGGGCGCAATCCCTCAGGGATATACCCAACTACGGAACAACGCATGCCGATCATGCGGTGGCGGACATTCCCTGCGCCGCGCCCATGGAAGACGGTATGATAGGTGGAGATTATGAATATGAAACCGGGTTACAGATATTAAATTGCCTGAAAGAACGCGGGTTATCCTATAAAGAAATGGAGATGCTGCTCGTGGGCAGTCATGCGCCGTTCGCCTGGGGAAAAAGCATGGAAAAAGCAGTGTATCATGCTGCGGTGCTGGAAGAGCTTGCACGAATGTCGTTTTTAACAGAGCAGATCAATCCCGGTGTACTGAGATTAAAAGACGCATTAATTAAAAAGCATTTTGAGAGAAAACACGGAAAGGGCGCCTATTACGGGCAAGACAGCAAAGCCTGAATCCCGTTAAGGCCACAGCGTGAATATCGATAAAGCACCATAGGCCTTAATATTTGGTAGAATTGGTTGTAACGAAACATCAATGTCTTCACTAATCATAAAGAATTTCCTACAAATATTAAGACCTGCGGTGCTTTAACCATTTTTATAGATTTCTGATCCGGCTATTTATGGCTCTTAAGGATATTTTTACTCTCTGTCCCGGATGTTAGAGTTCCCTTATCCAGATATTTCTGAAGCTTGTAGGATTGCTGTGATCCTGCAACCTGATCGGGCCCTTGCCGTGTACCTGGTTCTGCGGAGCGCCGATATATGGCGTGGTACCTACGATGGCGGTATGATTCTGGATTACTACTCCATTATGGAACACGGTTATATATGCCGGCGTAATAATCATGCTGTCCTTGTTAAATTTTGGAGAAGTGTAGGCAATATCATACGTCTGCCATTCTCCCGGTTTTCGTGATGCATTCACCAAAGGCATTGTTCTTTTATAAAGAGATCCCGCCGAACCATTTGAATAGGTAGGGTTGTTATAGCTGTCCAGCACCTGCAACTCATACACTCCCTGCATGAATATTCCGCTGTTGCCGCGTCCCTGGCTGTTGCCCTTTACCTCCGCAGGAGTGCGGAACTCTATATGCAGCTGGTAATCATCAAACATTTCTTTTGTCTCAATATCACCAGTGCCATTTTTAACAGTTAGTATGCCATCGGCCACTGTCCATTTTGCAGCGCTGTCCCTGCCGGCGGATTTCCATTGGGACAGATCCTTACCATCAAATAAAACTTTGGCATCCGAAGGAGCAGTGGAATTTCCCATGTTCACTGCATAGGTGGAAGGGTTGACCACACGGGGAACAGGACTCCAGAGTTCAGTGGATTCGGGTGTATGTTTAGAGGGATTTGGCTGCGCAAACGCTACTGTATTTGCTGTCATTGCTAACACGGCAACCATTACATGTTTCTTGATCACTTTATAAAATTTTGTATGAAAAAAGATAAACGATGACAATCTACAAAATAAAAGTCCTTCAGCGGTAATTATTCATCATCTAAACAGTTTATTTCGCCACGGGCACAAAATGAACGGTCAATCCCTGCAGAATATCTAAATTGAAGCGCCAACTAGCCAGTATGAGGAAACCGATTCTTATTATATTTATAGCTTTCTTCTGGAGTCACCTGTATGCACAGAAAAAAGATTCACTGCCCGGGAGTGATGCTGTAAAAAAACAAACTTCCCTGCTGAAAGAAGTAACACTGTCTGGCAAAAGACCTCCCGTACAATTGCTGGCCGACAGAACAATTGTAAATGTGGACGCATCTGTGACCAATAGCGGAGCAACGCTCATCGAAGTACTTGAAAAATCTCCAGGCATTACGCTGGACCACGATGGAAATATCAGCATCAAAGGAAGACAGGGAGTAACAATAACTATTGATGGAAAGCCGGTGCAGGTATCCGGCACGGACCTTAATAATCTGCTGAACGGGCTCACAGCCGCAGAGGTGGACCAGATAGAAATAATAGACAATCCTTCTTCGAAATATGACGCTTCGGGCAATGCAGGAATTATAAATATCAAAACCAAAAAGAACCGCCAGAAAGGTTTTAATGGAAATTTAAATATAGCCGTGTCGCAGGGACGCTATACCAGGAATGTAAATAGTATTTCATTAAACCGTTACCAGGGCAAATTTAATGTCTTTTCCATTCTTACACTTAACCTTAACCAAAACTTCGCGGATCTTTACGCACTCAGAAAATATTACGAAACGGACAATGAAACCATATCGGCAATGCTTGCCCAGCCATCTTTTTTCAAAGGCAGATCACCTACATTTTCATTAAAAACAGGAGTAGATTACTTTATAAATAAAAAAACTACCCTGGGTATTTCTCTTTTAGGAACATCATACAACAGGAAGACCACTGGAAATACCGATGCTATCTGGATGAACAATATGGGGCTTATAGATTCAGTTATAACGACTAATAGCGTTAACAGGGATAAATTAAAAAATGGTGGAATAAATATCAATGGCCGTCATTCTTTCAGCGATACAAAAGAGCTCACGGTCGATTTTGATTATCTCGGCTATAAAATAAATAACAGCCAGCAATTCACTAACAATCTTGTCCACACAAATGGCTACACGGAGAACCTGACAGGTAATATTCCCTCATCAATAAATATATTAACCGGCAAGGCAGATTATATTGTAAGTTTTACCCGGGGTCTTAAATTGGAAACAGGCTGGAAGTCGTCATATGTAGAAACAAACAACCGGGCAGAATATTTTGAGAATGACGGGACAGGAACGCAACCTGACCTGGGGAAGACAAATCATTTTTTATATAATGAAAATATTCTCTCCTTGTATGCCTCCATCGAAAAACGCTTTACAGGATTAACCCTGCAGGGCGGGTTACGGTACGAGAACACAAGCTATGATGCGGAACAGCTTGGCAACTCCATCAGAAAAGATTCTTCCTTTTCCAGAAAATACGACGGACTGTTTCCCAGTGCAAGGATAAGCGTGCATCTTGATTCCATCAATGTTCTTTCACTGAGCGCAGGAAGACGTATAGACAGGCCACCGTTCCAGTCACTTAATCCATTTATTTTTGTCATTAACAAATACACCTATCAAAGCGGAAATCCCTTCTACAGGCAACAATATACCTGGACCACCGATATTACACATACTTATAAAAACATACTGGTAACCAGCTTAAGCTATAGCATCACGAAAGATTATTTCTCCCAGATATATTTAACCGATTCCAGTGGCATTTTTTATTATACCGAAGGCAATCTTGATAAAATGGAAAACTTCGGATTGTCTGTCAGTGCACAGGTATCACCATTTAAATGGTGGTCAGTTTCTGCACAGGTAGCGGTTAATTATAAAAAAATAAAAGGATTTATCTGGAACGAAAGAAAAGCTTCGCTGACACAAATGAATTTTAACATCAATAACCAGTTTAAATTTAATAAGGGATGGTCTGGAGAAATATCGGGTTTTTACAAAACTCATGAGCAGGAATTACAGGAAATATCGGACCCGGCGGGACAGGTGTCGGCAGGGTTTGCCAAACAGGTATTTAATACCAGGGGCACGGTTAAATTCCTTATGCGCGATATTTTTTACACGCAGGCCATGAAGGGAACTACTACATTCTTGAGAGCCACGGAATATTTTGGAATTGCCCGCGATACCAGGGCGGCAAGTATTGCATTTACTTATAGGCTTGGCAAGTCGGAAAAAAATTCATTGAGAAAACCCGGGGGAGCCGAAGAGGAGATCAGGCGGGCAATAAGGGATAATTAAATTTAGAAAGAATATCCACTTCATACACACCGGATTGCGCAAACCCGATGGCAAGCCTCACCCGCTCTTCCGCAAAGACAATCGTTTTAAGTTCCTTGTATTGCTGGCCTGTTTCAAAACCAATGGTTCTTTTAATGACAATGTCCCAGCGCATACCATATAATTACAAAAACAATAATAGTGCCGAAGCAGCCACCACCTAATTTTTTTGCTCCATAGCCTGCTATGAGGGCTCTTAAGAAGTTGTTCATCTAATTATTTTTATTCGGTTAATGCCTCGTATACAAATATATACTTTCGCGGTATAATATATTCACTTCAAGATACGGAGATCGCCAGGTACCGGCGTATATATAAAAAGAATCTGCCAGCCGAAAAGAATAGATCATTTGTTCTTTGTATTGCTTATCGCTTTTACCTCAACAGCGTCTGCTGCGACCGACACCTCTGATTATCCTGCCTGGATGCGGGATGCCATAATATAAGGCATTAAGCTGCTATTTTAAAAGTAAAGGCCAGAAGACTGGTATGGATCATGGGTATTCTTGCCTTCAGTTTGCCGGCAATTGCACAGGATGAAGGCAGTGTTACGGGAATAGTGATCTCCGATTCCGGGGAAGTACTTTCGTCTGTGACGATTGTTGCCACACGTATTGATTCAAAGCAAACAATGAGTACGACTTCGAATGAGAAAGGCCTATTTATTTTAAACAATTTAAAAGTAGAATATGTTTGTAACTTAGTTGTCTCTTACATTGGATTTAAGGCAACAACGATCAGTCGCTATGCCATCAAACAAAATGGCAATAATTCAATATTAATCAAACTGAGCCATTCCACCAATCCACTGGATGAAGTGGTTATGATTGGTTATGGAAACCAAAAAAGAGAAACGATCACCGGGTCCATCTCCACGGTAAGAGCAGAGGATTTTAATGCCGGAATGATTACCGAAAACATGAACAATGACCTGGTGGTATTCCGCTATGCTGATGTACTGTTCATGAAAGCGGAAAGTCTGATGCGAAAAAATGGAAATATAGCAACTTCCGAGGCAGTTGGACTTATAAATGACGTAAGGGCAAGAAGCTTCGCGTCCGGGGATGCCGCAGCAAAATACACTATTTTAGCGCTCACCGCCAATGAGCTGCTTGACGAACGGGCAAGTGAATTTGCCTATGAGATGACGCGCAGGGAAGACCTGATACGCTTTGGCAAGTTCAATGAAGCATGGTGGGAAAAACCTGTTACCGACGCGCATTATGAAGTATTTCCTATTCCGACAAACATTAAGACAGCCAACCCTGCGTTGGACCAGAACCCGGGCTATTAATTCAGAGAGATTCACTAAGGCTATATGAAAAAATATCTTGTATTGTGCGTTCTTATTATATCCACTGCTGTACTGACATGGAAATGTTCCTGGCATGGTGATTCTTCCAAAGGATCCAAAGAGTGGAGGGAATACCTGGGTGGACCCGAAAGAAACCATTATTCTACGTTGAGCCAGATCGATTCATCAAACGTTAACCAGCTGAAAGTGGCCTGGGAATACCATACGCTCGATTCAGGACAAATGCAGTGCAACCCTATAGTGGTAAATGGAGTATTATACGCAATGACAGCAACCACAAGGCCATTTGCCCTGGAAGCTTCTACAGGAAAAGAATTGTGGAAAGGGAAAAGCGAGGGGGCGGATAAATTCAGCAGCAGCCGTGGGCTCAGCTACTGGGAAGATGGAGCGGACAAACGCATTTTGTATACAAGCGGACCATGGCTATATGCAGTAAAAGCGCAGACGGGTGAGCCCATTGGTTCTTTTGGCGAAAATGGCCGGACCAGTTTAAAAACGGGCCTGGGCGCCACTGCGGAAGATAAAATGGTTATTTCCAACACTCCCGGAACGATATACGAAGACCTGATCGTGATGCCATTACGGGTATCCGAAGGAACCGATGCGGCGCTCGGTCATATCCAGGCATTTAATATCCGCACAGGCAAGCTTGCCTGGGTATTTCATACTATACCACATCCCGGAGAAGAGGGATATGAGACCTGGCCAAAAGAAGTGTATAAAAACACTTCCGAAGTTGGCGCAGCCAATAACTGGTCGGGCATGGCCGTGGACCGTAAAAGAGGTATAATATATGCTCCCACAGGATCGGCGGCCTACGATTTTTATGGTGCATCTCGCGAGGGCACCAATCTTTTTGCAAACTGCCTGCTGGCGCTCGATGCGAAGACTGGCAAGCGCCTGTGGCACTTTCAGCTTGTGCACCACGATATCCTTGACCGTGATCCTCCTGCGCCGCCAAACCTGTTAACGGTTACCCGCGATGGCAGGCAAATCGATGCTGTGGCACAGGTAACCAAGCAGGGGATGGTTTTCGTTTTTAACCGGGAAACCGGGGAACCGCTGTTTCCTGTTACAGAAAAGCAGGTACCCCATTCGGACATTCCTGGTGAGCACGCCTGGCCGACACAACCTTTTCCTTCCCAACCCGCTCCTTACGCAAGGCAAACGCTGACAGCAGACGATATAAGTCCTTACGCAGAGAACCGTAATGAACTGATGGATTCTTTTAAAAAGAGCCGTTCGGAGGGGCCGTTTACCCCGCTTGGCATAAATGGAACACTGATCTACCCGGGACTCGACGGAGGAGCTGAATGGGGCGGGGCCGCCACCGACCCGGATGGCATCATGTATGTGAACAGCAGCGAAATGGCCTGGAGGATTTCCATTGGTCTGGCTGCCTCGAAAGAACAACTGATGAGTATGAGTTCCGGTCAGAGTTTGTATGCAGCGAATTGCACACCTTGCCATGGCCCGGAAAGAAAAGGCAATCCTGCCAGTGGCTTCCCGTCATTGATAGATATAGGCAGCCGCCGGACACGCGATTATGTAAGTACAAATATTTCCAATGGAAAGGGCATGATGCCGGCCTTCAGTAAATTTTCCGCTAAAGAAAAAAAGGCGCTCGTTGGATTTTTATTTGGGGATGAAAAAGAAGAACCCGGAATAACAAAGGAACCCGGGCTTAATAAAACAGATTCAAAAATTTCTTACCAGATCTCCGGCTATAGCAAATTTTTAGATAAAAACGGTTATCCTGGTGTGCGCCCGCCGTGGGGCACACTGAATGCGATTAATTTAAATACGGGTGAATATGTATGGAAAGTTCCCTTTGGTGAAACTCCTGAATTAAAGGCAAAGGGAATTCCACAGACCGGCTCAGAAAGTTATGGCGGCCCGGTGATCACTTCCAGCGGATTGCTTTTTATCGGGGGCACAAAAGATGGTATGTTCAGAATATATGACAAGAAGAACGGCAAACTGCTTCGGGAGATCCAATTACCCACTGCTGCCTTTGCTACGCCAAGTACCTACGAGGTAAATGGAAAACAATATGTAGTGGTGGCCTGTGGCGGTACAAAGCTTGGCGCCAGATCCGGAGACAGTTATGTTTCATTTGCATTGCCATAAGATGACAACCAGAAGAAAATTCATACAATCTGCCGGCGCCCTTGCCCTTTCGATGCCTTTTTCGCGTTCGGCAATAAATGCATTTGGCGCCGGAGTAACCGAGCTCGATTGAAACGCTGATCAACAACCTGATGATGCATCAGCCAAAACAGCACCCATGATCGCAGTGGAATAATAGCCCCAATTGTCCCTAGTATTATTTTTGAAGCAGTTATTCAAAAAGAATAATGTATACTAGATTTTTCAGCAGAATCTTTGGGGTGGGATTAGCACTTTTACTTACCATTTCATCGTTCAGCCAGAAAGGATTACCACCGGAACAAACCACTACCGCCAGTGTGAACACCGTATTTCCCAACCAACAGGATTTTAAAGACAGCCTGGTTAAGAATCTTAAAATTCCGGAAGGATAATGTCTAATCACACTATGCCACCATCCAGAGAATTCTCTCTCCAGCCTTTGAAATTTCAATCTGTAAAATGAATAAGGAAATACTTGGGATCATTGCCGGGATCTTCACATCAGTTTCGCTTATTCCGCAACTGGTAAAAATTATTAAAGAAAAAAAAGCAGAAAATATTTCCTATTTTATGCTGGCTATTTTAATGGCGGGACTTATTGGATGGATATGGTATGGAATATTAAAAAAAGATTTTCCCATCATATCAACCAACTGCTTTTCATTTTTAGTTAATGTACTCATGATCATTTTTACAATAAAATATAAAAATAAAGATTAAAGATTTTTAATGTCCCAGTGACTTAGGATTATTTTATTAAACCCTTTCCCGGCGACCTTAAGCATTGCGACAGCCAGGTCTTTTGTGGAAATAACCGACCAGGGAAAAACTGCCGCCATTATTTTAACCAACAATATCTCAAACTTTTTATATGCGCTTTCTTTTTTATTCCGGTTGATGGCAGTAATACCTCCAGGCCGGAAAATAAATAATTTCTTAGGGTTGAGCCGGGCCAGTGAATTTTCGGCCTGTCCTTTGACTTTTGCAAAACGCACAAAACTCCTTTCACTGGTATCCGCTCCCTGTCCACTTAAAAACACAAAGGCCATATCGGGATTGGCATCCAGCATGGCTTTAGCAGCGGCAACTGCATAATCATGCGTAATAGTATAATATTCACTTTTACTTACTTGTGACTGGGAAATACCAAGGCACCACAGACAGGCATCAGTTTCTTTGAAAAGATCTTCAAGACCAGTGTAACTGGTAAAATCCGAATGAATTACCTGCCTTACTTTGAGATGGCTGAACGCAGACGCGTTCCTGATCAGCAGCACAATCTTTTCTATAGCCGGGTCTTCAATAGCCTGCCGCACCACTTCGGACCCTACCATTCCTGTTGCGCCTGTTATGATTATGTTCATATTAAGTGCAATATCATACATTATCTTATATTTAAATCTGCTTTCGGACACCTGCTATATGCCTGCGTGTGATACCTTTAACGCTCAATAATCATTATGGATACCAGAAGAGATTTTTTAAAAAAAGCCGCAATGCTGTCTGCAGGAACAGGATTCGTAAATGTTCTGCCGGCATCCATCGCCCGGGCATTAGCCATAGATCCGGCTACAGGCAGCACATATCTTGACGCTGACCACATTGTGTTGCTGATGCAGGAAAACCGCTCATTCGATCATACTTATGGCACCCTGCAGGGAGTAAGGGGCTACAATGATCCAAGGGCGATTAATTTACCTAATAAAAATCTTGTCTGGCTCCAGTCTAATAATAAAAATGAAACTTATGCTCCCTTCCGGCTGGACATTAAGAACACAAAAGCCACCTGGATGGAATCTCTTCCCCACTCCTGGTCCAACCAGGTAGATGCCAGGAACAAGGGCCGGTATGACAAATGGATAGAATCGAAAAAAACAGGTCTTAAAGAATACCAGCACATGCCGCTTACCATGGGGCATTATACCAGGGAGGATATTCCTTTTTACTATTCCATGGCCGACGCCTTTACAGTATGCGATCACAACTTTTGCTCTTCGCTTACGGGCACCACTCCCAACAGGTTGTATTTCTGGACCGGCACTATACGGGAAGAACAAAATCAGCAATCTGAAGCTAAGGTCTGGAACCAGGACGCTGATGAAAAAAACCTGGTGAGCTGGAAAACATTTCCTGAAAGGCTCGAAGAGAATAATATTTCCTGGAAAATATATCAGAATGAAATAAGCGATGGAGCGCCATTTGAAGGAGAAGAAGACAGCTGGCTCGGCAACTTTGGTGATAATCCCATAGAATACTTCAAACAATACAACAGGAGATTGTCTGAAAAATATATTGACAACCTGAAAGATGAAAATGAAAAAAAATTATTAAGGGAAAAAGCAAAGCAGCTGACAGAAAAAGAAAAAAGCATTCATAATAAAGCGTTTACGACCAATCAGAATGATCCGAAATACCATTCTCTTTCATCTATAAAATATAAAGATGGTGATACGGAGCAGGAAGTGAAAGTTCCTGCAGGAGATGTGTTTTATCAATTCCGTGAAGACATAAAAAATAATGAACTGCCTACGGTGTCCTGGCTCATAGCGCCTGAAAATTATTCCGATCATCCCTCATCTGCCTGGTATGGCGCATGGTACATCAGCGAAGCGCTGGATATCCTCACTAAAAATCCTGAATTGTGGAAGAAAACTATTTTCATCTTGACCTACGATGAAAACGATGGTTATTTTGATCATCTCCCCCCATTCACTGCACCTGATCCTGCCAACAGGGAAACAGGATTTACCTCGTCACATATCGATACAGGAACAGAGTACGTAAGCGGTCCGGACCAGCAATCTGAAAAAGAGAATCTGCGGGACAGTGCCATAGGCCTTGGCTTCAGAGTACCGATGGTAATTGCCTCACCATGGAGCCGTGGAGGCTGGGTAAATTCTGAGGTCTTCGATCATACTTCCTCCATCCGGTTCCTGGAAACATTTTTATCAAAGAAATTAAATAAAAAAATAGAAGAGACCAATATCAGCAGCTGGAGAAGAACCGTGTGCGGCGACCTGACTTCCGTATTCAGGCCATACAGTGGAGAAAAAACTGCTGTGCCGAAATTAGTACAGCACGATGAATTCGTAGAGAGTATTCACAAAGCAAAATTTAAAAATCCTCCATCGAACTTCAAAAATCTACCAGCTGAAGAAATTGAGAAGATAAATCAGGATCCGCATGGTTCAGTATTTATTCCTAACCAGGAAAAAGGCATAAGAAACTCCAATGCTCTTCCTTATGAATTATATGCCGATGGCAAATTATCCGCGGATAAAAAATCTTTTGAAATAACCCTTCATTGCGGCAATAAAATACTGGGAGATAAAGCCATGGGATCGCCATTCCAGGTATATGCCCCGGGAATTTTTAAAGATCAACCTGTGCATGTGCGTTCATACGCAGTGGCGGCAACAGATTCGCTGACAGATTCCTGGCAGTTGAGTGATTTCGAAAACGGCAATTATCATCTTCGGGTATATGGACCGAACGGTTTTTACCGTGAGTTCACCGGAAGCGCTTCAGATCCTGAAACAAACGTGACATGTGGATATGACAAAATAAGCGGCAATCTTATTCTGCAGGTAGATAATAGTGAGACGCAGCACCTCGCGATCACCGACAATGCATATAAGGCCAGGCCAAAAGAATTAGTGGTAAGTAAAAATGCATCTGTGGCAATGGATCTGTCTAGGTCTTTCGGATGGTATGATGTAAGTGTTAAGGTTAAAGGCAATTCTTTACTTGAAAAAAGATATGCAGGAAGAATAGAAACCGGAAAGCCTTCTAAAACAGATCCGTTCATGGGAAGAGTATAACTATTTGCAATGGCCCTACTCCTATTTTTATACCATGGCAGGAGCTAAAAATCCAGAATGACCGGATTTTACTCCCAGGGAACCTGCCTGGACCTGTAAAAATTAATATTCATGGCCTTCATGCGGGGACCATGTTTACCGAGGCGCACTTTGTACTCTTCCCAGCTCTTTCCTTCTTCGGGAGACCAGCCAATTTCCGCAATGCCCGGCAGACGTGGGAAAACCATGTATTCAATATCATCAAAACTGCTGATGGTTTCCGTCCACAAAGGAGCCTCAACACCTAGAATATTCTTAGGCGACAATCCCTTTACCGCCGTTGACAGGGACCAGATATAAGAACTGTCGATCTCAATTCTTGCAGCCCAGTCCAAGCCAAGTTTAGTAGTGCTGTCATACTTCATGTCCAGGTAAACTTTTGTAGCAGGAGACAGTATCATCTTCGCACCTTTATTCACGGCCTCATTCGCATATTTCGGATCTGTCCAGAATTGAACCACTGTCGAGGAATCAAGATTTGATTGAGCGATCTCTTCCCAACCAATCATTTTCTTTCCATATTTTTTTGGAATTCCCTGGATCTTATTGATGAATAAAATATAATCATCCTTTGCTGTAGCATGGCTTTCATCACCACCAAGATGAATATAAGGTCCGGGTGTGATCGCTGCCAGTTCACGGACAACGTCATCAATAAACTTATAAGTAATATCTTTTTTAGCGCAGAACGTACTGAAGCCCACTTCAGTTTTAGTATAAAGGGCGGTTGCCGTGTCGTTACAATTTAATTCGGCATAAGACGCGAGCGCAGCATTTGTATGTCCGGGTAAATCAATCTCGGGAATTACAGTGATATATCTTGATGCCGCATAATTTACAATGTCTTTATATTGCTCCTGCGTGTAAAATCCGCCTTTACCGCCGCCTACTTCCGTACTTCCCCCATGAGCGGTCAGGTTAGGCCAGGATTTAATTTCTATTCTCCAGCCCTGGTCATCCGACAGGTGCAGGTGCAGTACGTTTATTTTATAAAACGCAATCAGATCTATATAATGCTTTACATCTTCCACGCTAAAAAAATGACGCGCAACGTCCAGCATGGAACCACGAAAAGAATAGGAAGGATAATCTTCAATCGTTCCGGCAGCTATCTCCCATGGACCGTTTTGTTTTGAAGATTGCTCAATACTGGCAGGTAACAATTGAAGAAGCGTTTGCACTCCCCGAAAAATTCCAGCCGCCCTATTTGCTAGCAGGTGTACACCGCTGTCAGAAATATTTAGTGTGTACCCTTCTTCTCCAAGTTTTGCATCTGCTCCCGATAAGCTAAGATAAATGCTACCTCTGGATGAAGTACCAACTGTGGTTTTCAGGTCAAATCCCGTGGCCGGCTTTAATTTTCCGGAAAGGTATTCACCTATTTTTTGCAGCTCTTCGGATCCGTTCATATAAATTGACGAGGCACCGGTTAATGTGAACGCACCGGTTCCATTAGTAATGGACACAGGCTTTGGAATAAGTGCGGAATGGGAAAGATCTTGTTTTTGTTTACAGGAAATAAGAAACACAAAAGCAATAAATATATATCTCATAACACAATATAGTAATTCCTCCCAAATAAATCCTGAGCTATATCTTTTCCCATTTCAGGTACCCGAGATGCATAGGATCCTCCGGCATTTCACTTGCCTTTGTTATCCCAAGACTGTACTGATCTTTATACTGACCGGACAATATATCCTCTATTTTAAAAATATCATCCACATCGACTCCGTATTTATCATCCACGTGAGATACAGCGCCCTCAAAACCGGTGTGCCGGAAAAAAGCCGTCTCTTTCGATACCTTAATTGCTTTACCGGAATTTTCGGCAACCACTAATAATTTGTAATGAAATTCATCGAACTTATTTTCTTTATATCCACCCAGGTTGATGAAAAATAATTGCTGGTTTTTATCAGGCAACCGCTTTTCATGAACGATAATGTGGTAACCATCCACGAGATTTACTTCCCGCCAGGCATCTATATGAATTGTTGGCGCTTCTTTCCAGTAGCTGCGGATAGCAGGTTTTAATTCTGCAAGGGTTTTGCCTATACCAAAAAAAATATCGTGCTGTTCGGTATAACGGCCATCCGGCCTGCAACCCAGCATAATCATATATAATTTTAATTCACTCATCGATCAGTTTTTTATTTACTACGATATTATATAAATCGAGGTCTATTGCATTTTCACTTTTAGCGATTACTACTGTGGCGACAGTATTGCCCATAAAATTAATTACCGCTCTTCCTTCACTCATGAACCTGTCCACGCCTATTAGCAAGGCAAGACCTTCTACCGGGATTACTTTCAATGCAGACAAGGTGGAAGCCAGCACAATAAAACCGCTGCCGGTAACGCCTGCCGCACCTTTGCTTGTCAGTAATAATATTCCGATCACGGTAAGCTGCTGTCCGAGAGAAAGATCTATATTGAAAACCTGGGCAAGAAAAATAATACACATGCTTAGGTAAATGGTGGTGCCATCGAGATTAAAGCTGTAGCCTGTTGGCACTACCAGTCCCACTACTTCCTTTTCACAGCCTGCCTCAGTGAGCTTTTGTATAACTGATGGCAGAGCTGCCTCACTACTGCTGCTTCCCAGTACAATCAGTATTTCTTCCCTGACATACACCAGCAGGCGCCAGAGACTGATCTTAAAATACAAGCAGACAAGGTTAAGTACAATAAATATAAAGAGGAAACTTGTGAGGTAGAATGTAAGCAATAATTTGCCTAGTACCAGAAGGGTGGCAAAACCGAATTTACCTATAGTATAGGCCATGCCACCGAATGCTCCCAGTGGGCTGAGCCGCATGATGATCTTAAGAATATTAAATAGTACCTTATTTATTTTTTCAAAATTCGCCAGCAGGCTGCGCCCGGAATCGCCCATTAATTTCAGCCCAACAGCGAATAGCACACTGAAGAAAAGCACTTGCAGGATATCCCCTTTTGCAAAAGCTTCAACGATATTGGCGGGAACGATATGCGAGAAAAACTCACCCCAGTTCAGCTCTTTTGCCTGCGTGGAAATAGCGGAGACCTGTGTGCTGGCGGAAGCCGTGAAATTGACGCCCGCACCGGGCTTAACCAGGTTGGCCACTATCAGGCCGATAACCAGCGCGAAGGTAGTAATGATCTCGAAATAGACCAGTGTCTTTAATCCCACACGTCCTACTTTTTTAAGATCACCCGCTCCTGCTATGCCCGATACGATCGTAAAAAAAATCACCGGCGCGATCACCATGCGGATCATATTGATAAACGTGTCGCTGATAAGTTTCGCCGCAGGAGCGAATACAGGGAACAGCCACCCGGTTAAAATGCCAAGGATTATTCCGATTATCACCTGAACGTACAGGATCTTCAGATGTTTCATGGTGCATTATAATATAATTTTATGTCTTTTTCGCCTTTGCTGCATATATGCCATGCGTAAGCAAACTTTCTCTCAATTTATCACATTAATATTTTCATATCTTTAAAATACCTAACGTTTATAAATATTACGCTTGCATGAAGCAGATCATCTTATTATTGCTGATTGGTATTTCTTTTTACGAAAGCAAGGCGCAAACGGCGGCATCGGCCCAAAGCACTACTCCGGATAAATTATGGGGACAATTATTCAAAGACGTGCAGCTTAAACATGTATTTACAGACAATAAAACATTTGTAGACTGCCTTCCTAAATTCCATCCTTCTTCGATTCTTAAAAAATATGCGGCTCAAAAAAATCAGCCGGATTTCGATCTTAAGGATTTTGTGACAGTCAATTTCGAAATGCCCGTATCTCCTGTTGTGAAGGTTACAGAGGGCCTGGCACTCAGGGAGCACCTTGGGCAATTATGGGAGGCATTAACACACAAAGCAGACACGCCGCACAGGTATAGTTCACTTTTGCCGCTGTCTCATCCTTACATTATTCCGGGAGGGAGATTTCGCGAAATTTATTACTGGGACAGTTATTTTACCATGCAGGGCCTTGCGGTAAGTAACCATTATGGTCTTATAGAAAACATGGTGGATAATTTCAAATCCCTGATCGATCAATACGG
>Ga0123337_10000771_pt1 | contig 48552 bp, 34 predicted proteins | sample frozenSSSSmetaG_FD_89792 | JGI IMG/M metagenome (GOLD analysis project Ga0123337, IMG submission 89792) | Glacier valley bacterial and archeal communities from Borup Fiord, Nunavut, Canada, to study Microbial Dark Matter (Phase II) -... | ecosystem: Environmental > Aquatic > Freshwater > Ice >... | reverse complement strand
TCTGAAATCATAACCTCCTTTATCAATAACCAAGCCTATAGAATGGAGATGATGGATGCCATGATGGCCAATGATAGTAGTAGGAACATAATGGGCCAAAGAATGGTGGGTAGACCTGAAATGATTGGTATGATGATGAGCGACCCTGCAAAAATAATGGGTACGATGGACCATATGGTCAATATGGCGGCTAATGACAGCATCATGTTTAATAACATGATTCAGATGATGAAAGACAAACCGCAAATGTGGAACAAGGTCATGAAAATGACATCTACAACCAATACTAAATAACATCATGCACGATAATACTTGGAATTGGGGAATGGGAATGGGCTGGGGAATGTGGTTTATTCCAATCCTTATCATCGTAGTAGTCCTCTATTTTTTAAGATTTAGAAGACGAAAATGAAAGACAAAGCTGAAGTGGTAATTGTGACGGGAAGCAGTGGAATGATAGGCTCTGCCTTAATTCATAAGCTTGCCGAAAAATACCATGTTATTGGATTTGACCATGATGGCTACCCTTTCCCTCCGGCAGAGGCAGAATGTGTAAGTGTAGACCTCACCAGCGATGACCGAATGGACTTCGCATTCAAAAGGGTTCGCTACGCTTATGGAAACAAAATAGCTTCGGTTATACATCTGGCTGCCTATTATGACTTCTTAGGAGAACCTTCTGATCTATATGATAAAGTGACTGTGAAAGGCACAGCGCGCATGCTGAAATATTTACAGGATTTTGAAGTGGAACAATTTGTTTTTTCAAGTAGCATGTTGGTTTATAAACCCTCCTCCCCTGGCGTTTTGATCACTGAAGAATCTCCTTTACTACCTAAGTGGGATTATCCGAAATCGAAAGTCACTACCGAAAAAGTAATGAATGAAAAACGGGGCGAAATTCCAATTGTGATGATGCGCATAGCAGGTGTGTATAGTGAAGAAGGTAATTCAATCCCCATCACCAATCAGGTTCAGCGAATCTATGAAAAGCAACTATCGGCAAAACTTTATCCAGCAAATACCGCCCATGGTAGCACCTATGTACATCGAGATGATGTCATTAATGCTATTGCCTTGACAATTGAAAAAAGAAATGATCTTCCCAAGGAAGTTGTGATGAATATTGGCGATGACGAAACCCTGAGCTATAAGGAACTACAAGACATTATCAGTACCGAAATTCATGGTAATAAAATGCCCATCATCGCCATTCCAAAGTGGTTTGCCAAAACTGGGGCATTTATGCTAAATCTTTTTGGCAAAGCCTTTATCAAACCTTGGATGATTGACTTGGCCGATGACCATTATGAAATGGACAGTTCAAAGGCCAAAAAGTTATTGGGCTGGAAACCCAAACACGGTTTGCGAGAAACCTTACCTAAAATGATTGAAAATTTAAAGGACGATCCTAAGAAATTCTATCAAGTTAATAAACTGGAATAACTAGAAAAATCATGGATGATCATGCTAAAAAAATGGAAGGTATGGGCTCGCGAGGTGTCACCCGCCCTATGATGGACATGGAAAAGCACAATACCATGCAAGGTCATGAAAATATGGACATGGGTTCCATGAAAATGAGCGCAGCTGACCGCATGAAAATGCTGAAGGATCATCACAAACAGACGCTCTGGGTCTACTGGGTCATTGTATTACTGGGTGTTTGGATGATTGCTTCGCCACTCACTTTTGATTATGGGAAGAATGTGGTAGTACCTGCCGGAGGAAGATCTGTCTGGTTGTCGCTTAGCGATCGCATAGCCGCTATGTATTGGAGCGATATTATCAGTGGGATATTACTTATAATTTTTGGTTGGCGATCACTCAAGCCTAATCGTCCTTATAGTGTTTGGATTATATGTTTTATTGGAATATGGATCAGTATGGCCCCGTTCATTTTTTGGGCACCAACAGCCATAGCTTATTATAACAGCACCATGGTTGGGGCCTTAATTATTGCCTTATCCATCCTTATACCTGGCATGCCCAACATGATCCTATTTATGAAAATGGGGGGCAATGTACCCACTGGCTGGAGTTACAATCCCTCCAGCTGGCCACAGCGCTCACTTATGATTGGCCTGGCATTCATCGGGTGGCTGGCCTCTCGTTATTTGGGAGCATTTCAATTAGGCTATATTGATACTGTCTGGGATCCATTTTTTGGAGAAGGCACGTTAAACGTTTTGAACTCCGATATGTCGCATAGTTTCCCCATTTCAGATGCAGCCTTAGGCACGCTCGCCTACACCCTGGAATTTCTGATGGGATTTATGGGAGGTACTTCCAGATGGCGTACAATGCCCTGGATGGTCACCTTTTTTGGTATTTTGGTCATTCCACTAGGTTTTGTGAGTATATTCTTAGTGGTTTCCCAGCCACTTACCGTGGGTGCCTGGTGTGCCTTTTGCCTATTTTCTGCCATTGTTATGCTTCCCATGATTCCCTTACAGATCGATGAAGTTATTGCCATGTGGCAGCACATGGTACAGCGGAAACAAAAAGGAGATTCGTTATGGAAAGTGTTCTGGAAAGGTGGCGATGCACTTTCTACAGAAATGGATCAACGTTCTCCTGAAATGGCAACATTTGTTGACAATCCGTGGAAGGTTTTCAAATCATCCATATGGGGAATGACTGCCCCTTGGCAATTGACTATTTCTGTAATCATTGGGCTTTGGCTGATGTTTTCACCTACAGTTTTTCAGATGGGAATAGAAACATCCTATGCTAATTTGAATCACTTGGGAGGAGCTCTCGTGATTGTTTTTGCGGTGGTGGCTATGGCCGAGGTGCTCAGAAGCTTTCGCTACTTCAACGTATTGTTAGGTCTTGCACTAGCAGTTATGCCCTGGTTGCTGGAGGATAGTGGTATGTCCCTCACAATCAGCAGTAGCCTGTCCGGAATTACTATTATGGCCCTCTCCTTTTCAAAAGGAAAAATCAATGAAACGTATGGGCTTTGGGATAAATATGTGGTGTGAAAAAAAATTCTTGTTGAGAAAGGTAGGATGGCAGTCTATATCAGGATTTTAATAGCGCATTGACACATTTAGTTTAATGACAGTCTCTAAGCAAATACGTTGGCTTTTTATATTGGCCTTGCCCATTGCTTGGAAGGTTACACAGTACAACCCTACTGAAAAGAAAATTCTTTTACTTGTTACCTGTGAATATTGCTTCAGCCATTACGTAACAATTCTATTACCCCACTAAGCGTAGATTGCGTCTCCGCTTTTATATTTTTCAGGGAATTGTCCTGCAGTTTCAGACTGTCACCCTCATAGATTTCCTGTGTACGTCCAGTGGACAAAATGCTAACTTTAACCACTTCATTTATAGCTTTTATTTCTAAATTGGAAGAAAAGAGGATACAAATAAAATCTCTTTTAAGAACAATTTGAATCAAGTTATTTGGATAAAAATCTCAAAGCTACTACTCGCAAAAACTTGGTTCCCAAGCTAATCCTTCGGTTTTTTTTTTCGGGTTGTTTTTTAGTAATGTGAGGAATGTCACCAAAATCAAGAGACCTGAATACTTAATATCACATGAAATATGAGTTTTAACTGTTTTGGAAATACAATTCACAAAAGGTTGAGATCAGGAACTAACCCAAAATAACTAAATGAAAAAATCAAGAAGAACGTTTCTTACGAAAATAGGTGCTTTAGGCGCAAGTTCTGGTCTTTTAGGACTAACCACTTCCAAAGCAATAGCAAACCCCTCAAAATCAACCCCTGAAAAATTCAAGCTTACAATATTCCAAACTACTGACGTGCATTGTCAAATCCATGCACATGATGAGTTATTCTGGGAAAATGAAAAAGCAGTATTTCGTAAAACTGGAGGCTATGCACATCTAAAAACATTTATAGATCAGGAGCGCAAGAAAACTGAAAATAGCTTTTTGATTGATACTGGTGATATGTTTCAGGGTTCAGAGCTATCCGTGAAAACTACAGGAGAAGCCATGCTCCCTATTTTGAATTCGCTAGGTTATGATCTATATCTTCCCGGAAATTGGGAAGTCGTTTATTATAAGAAAACAATGCAACACCTTTTGGGCTCATTGACAGCCCCTAAGGTTTGTGCAAATATGTACCATGATCTAGGAGATGGAACGAAAGGAGAATTGATTTTCCCTCCATATTACATCTGGAGCATAAACGGGGTTAAAATTGGATTTCTAGGCTATACAGATCATTTGGTTCCAAAGCGACAGTCACCAAATTATAGTAAAGGCATTGTCTATACCAAGCCCGAAGAAAACTTGGCTCATTATGTGGATGTCCTTAGAAATCAGGAGAAATGCGCATTTGTGGCGATATTAGCTCACTTGGGTCTTTCTCAGCAGATTCATTTAGGAAATCTGCCTGCCTGCGAAGGTGTAGATTACATCCTTGGAGGTGATACACATGAGCGTGTTAGAACGCCAATTCAATCTACCTATACCAAAGTGGTGGAGCCCGGTGCTTTCGGATCTTTTGTAGGAAAGCTTGAATTGGAATTTGAACACGGAAAATTGATTTCTGATGAGTATGAATTAATGGAAGTCAATGCCGAAAAATATCCAGCTGCTCCAGAAATGACACAACTCATCAAAAGTAATGAGGGTCCCTATTTAGCCGATATTCAGAAAGTGGTGGGGTATTCTACTATCCCGCTTTACAGATATTTTGTGATAGAAAACACTATCGACACCCTCGTCCTGGATGCGATCAGCTGGCAAAATCCGGATATAGATATTATACTTTCCAATGGATTCAGGTTTTGCCCTCCTCGATCTACGCCAGATCATACTGGAAATATTCCTATCACCAATGGATTTATTTACGATATGCTCCCGGTGAATTCAAATATCCGAACAGGAAAGGTGACTGGCGAGCAAATCAGGTTCTGGCTAGAGAAAGAGTTAAATAATGTTTTTGCTAAAGAGGCCTCACAACGATTTGGAGGATGGGTAGTCAAATTCAAAGGAATGTATGTGGAATTCAATGCTTTTGGAGAAGAAGGAGACAGAGTAAAAGAACTCAAAATAGCTGGAAAGCCGATCGACTTAACAAAAACGTATACTATCTCTGCCTGCGAACGAGAAGGAGATCCAGATGAAATCCTCTGTAGATTCGTTGGAGTCAAAGAAACAAAAAATACGGAATACACGCTTCATGAAGCTATTCAGAATTACTTAGCTGAAAACTCACCAGTTACACCAATTCCACCAAAATCAGCTATTGCGCTTGATGCTCCCGAGACCTTGCTGACACAAGTTCACGGCGTACCCTATGAGTTTACTTAAGAAAAATCAAAAAGAATAAGTTGTTTTCACCCCAAAAGCCGATCGAATGATCGGCTTTTTTTATGTCTTTGTAAATAACACAGCTTCTTAGAAGGTGGCTTTGAATAGCCCCTGTAAGGGGCGTTGGGCTTAAAACTAGAAATCAAAACCTTGTTGCTGATCTTCTTCCTTTCGCTCTTCTTTCTCTTGATATTTTACATATCATTTGATCATCTCCTCATCAAGGCCTACTGTATTTACAAAATAGCCCCTTGCCCAAAACCGATTTCCCCAATAGGGCTTCTTCTTCAGTTTTGGATAACTCTTGAAAAGCTTGATAGCTATCTTTCCTTTCAATGTGCCCATCAATTGTGAAATCGAAATCTTTGGAGGAACAGAAACCAACAAATGAACATGATCTTCCTGAACGTTAAGTTGTTCAACAATACAGCCTTTCCAATCGTAAAGCATCATTATATCATGAGCCACCAGCTCCTTTATCGCACTCTTCAAAATGCGAAACCTAAATTTAGGAACCCAAACGATATGATAATCACATTTGAAAACTACATGGCTTAATTTCCTATATTTAGTCATAGCCCAAATATTAAGCATAGCTACTAGGACATGACCACCTGCAAAGCAGGCGGATTTCTAAGGTGAATTAAAAAGGAGAATACAGAGATTAAGATAATGGAGAATAAAATGAGGAAATAATCATGACAAAGAAAATACTGTTAACGATTCTGTTTTTAATCATAGCCAGTCTGGCAGTGTTTTTTATTTGGCGATTTGTTAGCTATAAACGAGAGACAAGTCCTTATAAAACATTTTTGCTACCTCGTGTTGAGCTTTCCATTATGGAAATAACGTCACTCACCGCAGAGAAGACAGAGATGACAGTAAAAGTGCTTTTGAAAAATCAACTTCCTTTTTCATTTACCGCAGATAGTTTACAATACAGCATTTTTATAAACGATGTAGAAGTAATCAAGAGTCATTACAAAAAGACAATTTCACTAGAGAGCAATGACACCAGTTTGATTTCACTTCCGCTTACCATTCTAAACCATCACCTTACCTCAATCCTAAAAGCCAGTGAGCGAAAGGAAATTGATTCGGTTGAATATAGATTACACGCAACCTTCTTCACCGACATAGTTTTTAAAAAGAAATTTGACGTGGATGTCAATCGTCTTCTTCCGCTGATTTATATCCCTGAACTTACTTCGAAACATATTCAGGTTGATTCCCTTAATTTTTCGAGAGCTGCTATCCAACTAAATATTTCTATAAAAAATCAAAACGTTTTTTCAATCAAAGCAAAGAACATCGCTTATAAGTTTGCCATAGAAGACCATGATTGGATAGAAGGTGAGATACCCGGAGTTACCGACATTAAAGAGCAAAGCATCACTGACCTTGAAATCCCCATAAGGTTATCTTTCAAAGAGGTAGGTAAAACACTATTCGATTTGCTAAAGAATGGCAAGGATGTGAAATATAAACTTGATCTCACATTTAGGATTGACTCTGAGAATCAATCAGTGAAGAACAGCAAAGTGATTCTTAAAAGCTCAGGATCGGTGAAATCCTTATTGAAAGCAGTGAAGGAATAGCCAAACTGACGTGAATGAATATTGAATAATAATTTTAAAATAAATCAAACTAAATGAAAAAGAGTTATTAATTATAGGAATGAGTTGTGTTGATTGTGTGAGCAATGTAAAACAGGCATTATTAAAAGTGCCTGATGTTGCAGCGGCAGAAGTTCATCTGAATCCGCAAGGATGCCCCATCTAGGTATAGTCAAATCACTCGTAGTGACTGGACGGAATTTTCCTCCCCTACTGTCTGGCCCAAGGCTAAAATCTTCTTAAGGAAGATTTCTTAACACCTTGTCCTCCGTTGAGCTTATGCTATTTTAACTATTTTTGCTTCAGATGATCGTTTGTATTGCTGAAAAACCAAGTGTAGCCCGTGAAATTGCCTCTGTTCTAGGAGCTAATACTAGGCACGATGGATATTATGAGGGGAATGGGTATATAGTTACCTATACCTTCGGACACTTTTGTACCTTATTTGAGCCGAACGATTATGACCCCTATTGGAAGAGTTGGAGCCTCAGTCACCTTCCGATGCTTCCCGAAAAGTTCAAAACTAAAATCGTTAATAATGCAGGGATCAAGAAGCAATTTGACATTGTAAAAAAGCTATTTGACACAGCCACACTAGTTATCAACTGTGGTGATGCTGGACAAGAGGGAGAGCTGATCCAACGATGGGTAATTGAACAAGCGGAGTATAAAGGGGAAGTCAAACGCTTATGGATTTCATCCTTGACCACAGAAGCCATCAAGGAAGGCTTCGAAAAACTCCAACCTTCTGCTAAGTACGATAATTTGTATTATGCTGGATATTCCCGGGCAATCGGGGATTGGCTGTTGGGAATGAACGCCACGCGCTTATATACGGTGAAACATGGCGGATACAAACAGGTACTGTCCATCGGTAGAGTCCAAACGCCTACACTGGCTATGATTGTTAACCGGTTTAAAGAAATTCAAAATTTTCAGCCACAACCTTTTTGGGAATTACAAACGGTGTATAGAGAGACCGTATTTAACTGTGAAGAAGGGAAATTTTTAAAGAAAGAAGATGGAGAGGCTTTTGCCAACGTGGTAAAAGAACATGACTTTGAAATCGTCTCCATTGCTAATAAAAAAGGGAAGGATTACGCACCAAAGCTTTTTGACTTGACAGGATTACAGGTGTATTGCAATAATAAGTTTGGCCTTTCTGCCGATGAAACACTTAAGATAGCGCAGCAACTATACGAACAGAAATTAATCACCTACCCAAGAGTGGATACCACTTTTTTACCGAATGATATTTACCCCAAAGCAAAAGGAATTATAGAGAAGCTAACGAATTATAACTCGTTGACTCAACCACTTTTGGGCAAAAAATTAAAAAAGTCTACCAAGGTTTTCAATGATAAAAAAGTAACCGATCACCATGCCATGATTCCTACAGGAGTTCAAAGCAGTTTGCACGGGAATCACTTAAAAGTATATGACATTATTGCCAGGAGATTCATCGCCGTGTTTTATGATGATTGTTTGGTGGCCAATACCACAGTATTAGGAAAAGTGGATACGGTTCCGTTTAAAACAACCGGGAAAGTCATTTTAGAAAAAGGATGGCGGGTTGTTTTTGAAACTGCTGACGGCAAAGATAAAAAGGAGAAAGATGAGCTCCCGCTCTTTACTAAAGGAGAAAGAGGGCCGCATGAACCTTCGTTCCTGGAGAAAGAAACCAAAGCACCTCATCAATATACTGAGGCGACTTTGTTAAGAGGTATGGAAACTGCCGGTAAGCAAGTTGACGATGAAGAATTGCGGGAGTTAATGAAAGAGAATGGCATTGGTCGTCCTTCTACTCGGGCAAATATTATTGAAACACTGTTCAGGCGACAATACATTGAACGGAATAAAAAGCAAATTTTGCCCACCGAAACAGGAGTGCAATTGATCGATATCATTAAAAATGACCTACTGACCTCTGCAGAACTCACAGGACAGTGGGAAAAACAATTGAAAGAGATAGAAAAAGGGAATTTTAACGCGGGCTCTTTTGTGAAGAACATGAAAAGTATGGTGGAGCATTTGGTCTACGAAGTTATCAGGGAAGAAAGCCATGCTAAAATATCTCACAGCACTGAAACCAAGGTTCCTGAAAAAGAAAAATCAACAACTGCAACTGCGATCGTGGGAAGATCTTGTCCAAAATGCATGGAAGGTTCGCTGCTCAAAGGAAAATCGAGTTACGGATGCAGTGCCTATAAAACCGGATGCGACTTTTTACTTCCTTTTTCGTACGATGGAAAGAATATATCAGAGAATCAGTATTTACGTTTGCTCCAGAAAGGATCTACTGTCAACTTGAAAGGATTTAAAACGGCGACAGGAGATAAAGAAGGATTGATACGTTTCAATGATCATTTTCAACTCGTTTTGGAAGAAAAGAAAGTAGCTAAGTCTTCTAAAAAAACGCCTCCAGTCATTCCCTGCCCATTGTGCAATAAAGGAACAATAATAAGAGGTAAAACAGCTTATGGATGCAGTGCCTACAAAGAAGGATGTGACTTTATATACTCTTTTGATACCCTCCGGGAAAAGGCGAACAAGAAAGCATTAACCGTTGAGCTAGTGACATCTTTATTGAAGGAGAGTGTGGGTGTTTAAACTGTAGAATGAATGATATCGCGGGTTTGGCTTGAGTGTCTGGCTCCGGCTTTGGTGGTTGACCTCACCCCCTCACCTAGGTGTAGTCAGATTGTTATCGGGACTGATTAGGGTTTGCCTTCCGGGCCCATGTCCAAAATCTTCTTAAGGAAGATTTCTTAACACCTTGTCCTCCGCTGAGCTTATTCTATTTTAAGTATTTTTGCTTCAGATGAAATCGAGCCTGCCTGCCTGCCTAAGGCAGACAGGCATGTCGAGAGCGACATACACTGGGATAATTATAAACCAGGCGAGATTCCTCCCGATAACTACCTATATTTTTTAGCTTGCCCTACGATGCCATTTCCTTTTCTGAAAAAATAAGAGTCCCTATTTGAATTTGCAGTTCTTCCTTAACATTTGGCTAATAGTTGCAAACTCTAATTTTTAAAGGTTTGTAAAACTTAGTACCAATTAGATTAAAACATGAACCTCAACGTCATGGTGCAATCCATCCTCTTTAAGAGGAATCACATTTCCTTTCCCTTGCTCATTGTCTATTTTCCACCACGAATCTTCCATATTTTTCGCCTGAAAAACTTTGATAGAATAAGTAGCAGTTTTAAAACGATAATTGATCGTAACTGAAGGCCATTCCTCAGGAAAACAAGGTGTGAATTTGAGCTTGTCTACTAACAGCTCCATCCCCAGTAAGGAACCAATTATAAATTGATTCATCCATCCAGCAGAACCAGTATACCAAGTCCATCCTCCACGGCCACGATGGGTTTCATTTGCATACACGTCAGCTGCCATCACATAAGGCTCCACCTTGTAAATCTGTACATCTTCGTTATTTAAAGCGTGATTCACTGGCTGGATCATACTAAAGAGTTCATAGGTTCGCTCTCGATCACCTAGCGCTGCAAATGCCATCAAGGTCCAAATAGCAGCATGGGAATATTGCCCTCCATTTTCCCTAACTCCTGGCACGTAACCTTTAATATATCCTGGATTCAAATCAGATTTATCGAATGGAGGATCCAGCAGCTGGATGATTTTCATCTCTCTATTCACAAGATATTTATTTAAGGAATCCATAGCTTGATTTCTTCTTTCCTCAGGTGCGGCATTTGTCAAAACTGACCAACTTTGGGAGATCGCATCTATGCTACATTCTTCATTAACTTTTGAACCGAGGGGTGTTCCATCATCGAACCAAGCGCGCTGATACCATTCACCGTCCCATGCCGATCTTTCTATATTTGATTGCAATTGAATCGCCTCTTGTTTACAAGTTGATGCAAACTCTAAATCGCCATAATTATTGGCAACTTTCTCAAAATTCAACAGAATATCATAAAAGAAGAATGCAAGCCAAACGCTTTCTCCTTTACCTTCATTCCCTACCTGATCCATTCCGTCATTCCAATCACCAGAACCCATGAAAGGCAAACCATGTTCTCCGAAACGGAGACTATGTATAATTGCTAAACGGCAATGATGGTACAAATCAGCAATTAAACTTCCACTTATCTGCAAATCATAAAGGGAGTCTTCTCCTTCATGCAAAGGTCTAGATTCTAAAAACCCTGTTTGCTCTTTCAAAATCCCTATATCACCCGTGGCATTCAAGTACCTATAAAGCACAAACGGAAGCCACAAGAGATCATCCGAACATCTTGTACGTACACCCCTTCCCTCTGGAGGATGCCACCAATGTTGAACATCACCTTCTTTAAACTGACGGGAAGCGTTCAGAAGTATTTGCTCTCTTGCGAGTTCTGGCTTATTGTGCAATAAGGATAGTACATCCTGGATCTGGTCTCTGAAACCAAAAGCTCCTCCGGACTGATAGAATCCGCTTCTTGCAAATAGTCTGGAAGCGATAGTCTGATAAGTAAGCCATCCATTTGCTAATAGATTCAATGCTTCATCAGGGGTCTGAACTTGTACCTTATCAATTATTTCATTCCAATAATCTTTTATCTCAGTAAATGAGAGATTAATAGTTTTTAGGTCTGAAAATTTCTGGACTAGTTTAATAACAGAGTTTGTGTCTTCACCACTTCCAATCAGAAAAGCAATCTCTCTTTCTTCTCCAGGTAACAAATCGAATTTTCCCTGCAAAGCCGCGCAGGTGTCATGCCCCGCCCCAATTCTTCCTCTGAGATCTAAACGCGCTAAGGACTGAGGGTTTGAAAGATTTCTATTTCTACCAATAAACTTTGACCTATCAGTAGAGTAACTGTATTTACTTGCTCCTATCAGTTTGAAAAATGCAACTCGATTAGCAAATGCATCATTATACCTATTTCTAAAGAATAGACATTCATTTTGCACATCGTGTTCTGAAAGAATATGCATATTTGATTTCGAACGCACATTTCCCAATACTATTTCCATGTATCCAGTACTGGAAATCTTTCTCAAGCGGTCTGATTTATTTTTGATTGTAATTACTACAAACTTAATGGGCTCCAGCTTGTCCACAAAAACCCTCATCTTGGAAGCTATGCCGTTTTCCACGTGTTCAAACTGGGAATATCCAAACCCATGAGTTGTGATGTAATTTGCTTCTCCTTTTGCAGGAAATGGAGATGGCGACCAAAATAATCCAGTTTCCTCGTCACGAAGATAAAAAGCTTCTCCGCTCGTATCAGTTACCGGATCATTATGCCATGGAGTAATTCGGTATTCATGAGCATTCACAGCCCAGGTATAAGCTGAGCCACTTTCAGATACCACGGTTCCTATAATAGGGTTTGCAATGATGTTCACCCAAGGAGCTGGCGTAGAAGCATTCCTATCAGTTTGAATTTTGTATTCCTTTCCATCCGCTGTAAAGCCTCCGGTTCCGTTGAAGTATTTCAGGTCCTCTGGAAGCAGTAGGTTTTCAAAACCTATTTTGTCTTGAACTTGAGGCTTAACTTCTAATAAAGGGGATGAACCTATTTCTCTAAACCTTCCAGATACTTGATCTGATAAGGTGCCATAACTATCAGTAATAATTATTTTTGCAACACTTTCAAAAAGGATTCGATCTTCAGAAGAAATTTGATCTGTGGATTTTACATATATTTTCCCAGGAATATGTCCAGTTAGGGTATTTAAAGCTGAGATCATTCCAACAATCTGGTCTTGTAATTCATTCCTATATGAACCATGATCTTCATTCCAGATCATCAGATCTACGGCCAATCCTTTCAATTGCCAGTAACCATGAGCCTTAATCATTTGTGACACCAAGCTCAGATTCTCTTGGTCAAATATTTGTAGCAATACTATTGGAAGATCTCCAGACACTGAATGGCTCCAAAGTCCGGACTGCCCCCTATAATTACTTTTTATTACTGATTCATTGGCACGTAAAGCTGGATTTGAATAAATAACAGATGCAGCCAATTTTCCAAAGAGTTGGGCATCTGCTTCCGAAGCGTCGATCTGTCGCAGCAATACTTGGCTGTGTGTCCAAGAAAGATCCAGCGCCCGTTTCTTTAAGTTTTTATCCCTGTACTTATGCATGAGCGCCTCACTTGCTTCACGGCTCTCGCAGATTCCATAAATAAGATCTATAGTAGCAGTCTTAAAGGGGGCGATCGTAATACGATATTTGGTAGCCATGATAGGATCTAGCACCGCACCTTGATTGCCGGCTAATTTTCTAGAGTCCAGCGCCAAGGGATGTTCTAACGTTCTTCCCCTACCAATGAATTGCATTCTATCTGTTTCATAGGAAACTTCCTCCACTTCACATCCATAGGCATCCGTTAAGTGGAAAAGATGAGGTGGCACTTCGTCTTTGGAACGAGGTCTTCTAGTGCCAAATATGGCACTGTATTCAGGTTTGATCTCCGTTTGAACGAAAAGATTACTAAATGCCGGATGCGCCTCATCTGATGCTTGGGAAGCTAAAACAATCTCGCTGTAGCTGGTGACTTCCAGAACTTTGGGGACTTGAGAGCGATTGGTAATTCTTATTTTTCTTATTTCAACATTATCTTCAGGAGATACCACAATTTGGGTTTTGGTTTCAAAACCAAAATCTTGTCTGTGAAACTCTATGGTACCCTGGGAGAATATTGTTTCATAACTCTTTGCAGGCTGGAGTGTTGGATGATGAGTATTTGACCAAAAATTCCCACTATTGATATCTTTGATATAGCAAAAGATTCCATAATTATCCTTAATAGCATCTTCCCTCCATCTGGTTACTGCGATATTTTTCCAGCGGCTGTATCCTCCTCCGGAATTGGTGACCATCACTTGATAATTCCCATTACTTAACAACTGTAATTCTGGTGCAGGAGTATTTGGAGTATTTATAATTCTTAACTGTGAATAGGTTTTGGCTGTAAGTATTTCGCTTACTTTAGCTGTATGGGCCTGAAAAATGGATGTCTTAGGTATTCGCTCTTGTAATAGCAATAATGTGGCTTGAAAACGCAGTTCCGCCGCAAAACGATTTTGCATTGGTTTGTTTACTAAAACATATGCGATAGACAAAAAACCAATCCCCTGATGATGAGCCATATAGGAATTGATAACTACATGGTTTTCCCCACGAGGAACGCGTGTTTGCGTATAATCTATAGCTTCATAAAAGCCATATTCTCCTTCAAAACCTAGTTCAGTTAGCAGCTTCAAATTCAATGTCGCATTTTTAGGAGAAACCATTAGCGCCAGCATAGTTGCATAGGGTGCTATCACCAGGTCATCCTCCAATCCACGCTTTAATCCTAACCCCGGGACTCCAAATGCTTGGTATTGATAATTTAGACTTGTGTCCACCCTGTTGTAGCCGGATTCCGAAATTCCCCAAGGCACATCGCGTTTTGTAGCATAATCTATCTGCCTTTTTACCATGGCCCGATTTGTCGCATGCAACAGCGTATTCTCATAGGTTGGCATTACTAACTGCGGCATCAAATATTCAAACATAGACCCACTCCATGACAGGAGAACAGGGCCATTTTTTGATTCAGTCAATAAACGCCCTAAAGAGAACCAGCTTTCCTGTGGCAATAATCCTTGAGCAATACCTACAAAAATGCCCAACCTAGCTTCTGACGCAAGCATATCATAAAAGCTTTCATCTCTTCTCAGCTCGTCCACATTATAACCAATCGAAAGATGACTGGTGTCTTTGTTGAATAGAAAATCATATTCTACTATACTAAATTGCTCCAGTTCCTCAGCCATTTCCTCGAGTAGTCTGAGTTTTTCCGGAATAAAATCAAGACCGTTGTCAAGAATAGATTCTACTTTGATCAACCATTCAAAGTCTGACTCTTGGGTTGTCTCTTTTTTGTATTGTTCAATCTGCGAAGTCATGTCAACACTTACTTCCTGGAGAGTGAGAAGCGAATGATTGTAATCTATTTTGGACAGCCTAGTTAATGAATCCGGAATAGGCAATAACTTCAGCCACGGAATCTGACTATATAAATCTACCCGTATATTTTTAATATGATTTTTTAAATTTAGGGCCCACTTACCTATTTCAGTGTGCTCATCATAATCACTTATCTTCTCACTCAGGGCTGCCAGCTCATCCAAATTTTGTTTTATTACTGATAAGGAATTACTTTTTTTACGAATAGCCTTAACCAGCGAATTCTCTAAATCTTCTATATTTTGAGTACTTTCCTTCAGCAAATCCCGAAACACTCCTAGTGTAGCATGTATACCTTTATAGCTTTCTATATTGAAAATGGGTTTGGATTTGAAAGCTAGAATCCCTTGACGCAAAATCAAAAGATGTCCCACCAGATTTCCACTATCAACCGTAGACACATAGGCAGGCCTCATAATTGATAAGGATCGAGTGTCATACCAATTATAAAAATGACCTTTATAGCGGTCCATTTTATTTAAAGTTTTAAGCGTGTTGCTACATCTTAAAACCACCTCATCCATCACAATATACCCGAAGTCGTAGGCCGTAAGATTTGAAAGCAATGACAGGCCGATATTTGTTGGAGATGTTCTGTGTGCAATTACAGGGTCTGGGTGTTTTTGGAAATTGTCAGGAGGAAGCCAGTTTTCTCCTTCATTTACAAAGTGTTCGAAAAAACCCCATGTTTTTCTTGCTGTTTTACGCAGAAATATTTTTTCATCTAGGTTAAGATTTGGTGCATTCTCTTTCTCTGCAAGACTTAATCTCCAAGCAAGAGAAGGGGATAGAAACCATAAAATGAGAATAGGTATGGAAACAAAAAATGCAGGTGAATTGGAGTTTAGAAATAGTAAGAGACACAGAAACGCTAAAACCGGCCCTATCCACATTTTCCTATAAATGAACCTTAAACTATTTTTTGATTGGCTGGAAGCCGTGGCGGAGGGTGTCCATTCCAATAGTTTTTTTCCGCTTACAAGCATTCTCCAGTTAGTGCGGAATATAGCATCTGTAAAACGGAAAGCCTCATAGGGCAATACTGCTATTCCAAACATAAAGCGTAATAACACCTCCTTGACCGAATTACCTACATCGGTAATATGAGCCTTAAAGTCCAAATCCTCTGGACAGTGAAACAACTGCAGAAATGCTGCAGCCATCACAGGTAACAGTATTATTATGGTGACGGCAAGTGTCCAAAACCAGGGCTTGGGTAATATGGACCAACCAAGGACCAAGATTAATAGTAGAGAAATGGGCAATAAACTTCTACGAAGATTATCGGCTATTTTCCAACGAGATAAAGTAGAGAGATTATTTGTAACCAAATTTCCGCGTGCATTTCTTACAAAAGGCAATATCCATGAAGCTATTTGCCAATCTCCCCTGATCCACCGATGATGCCGTTTTATATCTGCCTCATAATTGGAAGGATTGCTCTCATATAATACAACATCGCTTACCAAGCCTGAGCGGGTATAGCACCCTTCCAAGAGATCATGACTTAAAATACGGTTTTGAGGAAAACGATTTCTTAAGACATTTTCAAACACATTCACATCGTAGATGCCCTTTCCAATAAAAGAACCTTCCTCAAAAATATCCTGATAAACATCAGAGGATGCCCTGGTATATGGATCAATACCTTTCATGTCCCCTTGTAAACGCAGATAGAGGGAAGTTTTATTTTTAGGAAAATCGGAGGCTACTCTAGGTTGAAGAATTCCATAGCCTTCCAAGACTCGTTTTTTGCTTTCGTCATAAACGGCGTGATTTAGGGGATGGGCCATAGTGGCGATCAATTTCCAAGCTGCTTCTCTTGGAAGTTGAGTATCTGAATCAAGAGAGATTACATATTCTATTCCTTTCAGGGCACTATAATCACCAACTATATGACTAAACTCATCTCTAGTACCATATCTTAAAAGAGAATTTAAAGCAGAAAGTTTTCCCCTCTTGCGCTCATACCCCATCCACTTATCTTCTATAGGATTCCATTTTCTAGGGCGATGAAAAAGATAAAAAATATCTGGCTGTTCACTTTGCTTATATTTCTCATTCAATTGTCGAATTCTTTCCCTTACCAAATTGACAAAAAGATGATCATTAGGCTTTGTCTCAGAGTCCGAATCAGTAAAATCTGTTAATAAACTGAAGTATAAATTTTTTTCTCGATTTGCTAAAAACCGAATCTCAAGCGCTTCAACATTCTCTTCAATTTCATTTTTGCTCGAAAGCATCGTTGGAATAGTTACAAGCGTGCGGTATTCTATTGGGATGCCTTTTGAAAAATCCAGCCTAGGTAGAATTCTTGGTTTTACCCAAATCGTTGCCAACCAGTTAGTGTAGGAAATAGCCAGATGTGCGCCACCTGCCAAACATAATACACCCACCAAGAACAAGATGGAGGCACTAAAATCTCCATAGATCCAGGCTATAGAAAGCATCCCGAGAGCGATGAATAGCGTAAGAATTCCAATTGAAAAAAGGTAAATAAACACTGGCCGTTCCTCCATGAAGCTGGTCAATGTTTGTTTAATAGTAGAGCGCATCTGCGATTCTTTCCGCAATACGACTAAACCTTTACCTATTAAATAATACCCTACATGTTGTTCTTTAGAAAAACGGTCCTTATCTAAAGGATGTCTTTTTGTTAAATCAATTGTTTTCTCAGCAATTTCTGTTTCGGACAGAGGACAGTGCGCCGCGATAGATTCAATCACATGCCTGTACCTGTCTCTGGTTGCAAAGTCTAATTGTGCATAAATTCCTGTAATATCCTTCCTTAAGGTTTGCTCGACTATGCTTGATACTTCAACAAATTTGCGCCAATCAGCTGAACCTATAAATCTCAATGTGACTATACTGTTTTTTACTGATACCTGATCAGCAGCTTGTTTTTGATTTTCATTCCAAACTAGGTCTGTTCCTGCTATTCCTTCTTTGGATAACTGCTGTTCTAGCCAGCTGATTGGTAAAGCAAACGTGGGACCCTTCCCTTGAAGTTTGCGAGTAAATCCAGCAACAAAAGGACTATTCAAAACAGGTTTTGATCTCGCCATATCAGCGATGGTCAATACTAGATCAGAAGGATCATTCTTGACTGTTTCTATCATTTGCTCACTCCAATAATCTGCTAGATTATTATCAATCATGTCAAGAGCTGTATTTTCTGCTATCCTTCTTAGGTTCTCTATGACAGCAAGTTTTAGCATGATCGGGATAGCCCATAGTTCTCCCAGCGTAAGGATTTTCTCTGTTTGATAGGATGATATAAAGCCTATTAATCCATTAGAGTCTACATGACCATCACTGTGTGAAATTATCTCTAGAGCGATGTCGTAAACTCTGGGCATACCGCTAGAATTTCCATTCGCCAGATACGGTAAGCCTTCGCTATATTTTTTAGGGAGGTGTTTTTTCGCCGTTACAATTTGTTCTTCTATTAAATAGAAATTGTCTAACAGCCACTCTGCTGCTGGCGTGATTGACTGCCCGGATTGGATGCTTTCAACCAACAGATTACGTACGTCCACGAGGGTTTTTTCATTGTCATCCAATCTTTTTAAAAGCTTATCCTCCCTTTTCCCTTTAAATATCTGGTGCGAACGGGCCACTATTTCGGCATGGGCGTTCATTTGATTAAAATTGTATAATTCTGAGCGTATAGGGTCTGATGCATTTGAATTCAGAAAGGAATTACCCTTCTGAAAATACTCACGCATACTGGATAGCATTTCAAAAACTGTATTGCTTTTAAGCATCATAATCAATCGGGAATGATTTGCGAATAAAACAAATGATAATCATTATATTTTCAATTATCTAATAGCCTTTAAATTGATGTGGAAACTTTTAGTGTTTATCAGACTAAATCTTGACTGACACTATTAATACTGGATATAAATATTGTAATCCAACGCAATTAAATCTTAGGTCATTCTATCTTTTGAACAGTTCAACTTTAAAGATGACACTACCTTTCAATCTTAAGAGATTATTCCCTGGTAAACAACTGACTTAAAGCCAATTATAATTTAGTCGATTACTTTTTCATATTATGACTAATTCCGGATAGAAATTCTAACTTTCCTTGTCCTACAAAATGTCAACACCAAAGCCATTAAAATTGAAAAAGAAAGTAATCTTAATAATAAGAAGATTCCATAGCATTTAGTTTAAGGGTTAAAAATGGCTTTATTCATAGTAATAGCGTGTTAAACAGCTTGTAAATACTCATCAATTGAGATGTAAAAAAGAAGCAGATGCTTCAAAAGATTGAAGAAATTGGAAAGGAAAACAAGTGATGAAAGCGTCGTCAAAATTCTTTTGTAAAGTTCAACTTTTTCTAATTGGATTTCTTGCGCTAGGTGCAATCGGAGGTGGTTTGGTTTTAATAATCTCACCAGATGGGAAATTAATGGGTATGCCTTTGTCGATGCTGGCTAATTCTCCATTTAAAAGCTTTTTAATTCCTGGAATTATTTTGTTTTCTATTCTTGGAATTGCCCCAATGCTATTGATACTGGCATTACTCAAAAAACCAGTATCCAAAATTGCAGAGCGATTTAATTTTTTCAGTAATATGCATTGGTCATGGACATACAGTATTTACGTTGCCTTCGCTTTGATTCTATGGATACAAATACAAATGGCCTTTCTTTCAGCAGTAAGTTGGTTGCATACCTTTTATATGTTTTTAGCAATTGGGATCATCTTTATTTCCTTGTTACCACCCGTTAGAAATCAATACAAAAAATGAAACTCAAAAAACTTATACTATACCTATTTATTCCTATTAGACCTGTTGCGATTAGTTTGATTATGGGAAAGTAGATTTAGATTTTCGGTTTGACGGGGAAGTAAACGCCTTATTTTATCAGTCTAAAAGTATATCTGACCAGAGGTTTATAAAAACCAATTAGATTGATTACCAGAATCCGTTTAACGGTACTTCAGCCACATTTAAAAAAATGGAGAACAATGAAAACAAAAGCAAATTTACTGAAGGAGTTAGAAGATATTCATAATCGGATGCTAAAAGCTGAAGATCAAAAAAAGATGGATATCAACGGAGTTAAACCTCATTTTCGGAATAGCGCCATCAACCTGGTAGATTATTTGGCTTTACGTTCACAGGATATTGAGATGCTTCAAAAACAGTTGCATTATATGGGTTTGTCCTCTCTGGCAAGCAGTGAGAGCCACATTAAAGCTCAGGTTATTAGTATTATGGGCTGGCTTGGCTATGAAAAAACCACCACTGATAAGTTAAATGCCTCAAGTGGGTTTAAGCAATTACAACAAAACATAGCTACACTTTTAGGAAAATCCGGAATGGATGAAGCACCACCAATAATGGTTACGTTTGACACACATTTTGCCGAAGACTTTCAACTCATGTGCGACCTGCTGAAAAATGGCATGCAAGTAGCCCGGATCAACTGTGCCCATGATGATGAGCAGACTTGGATAAAAATGATCGAAAATCTAAAAAAAGCAGTTGCTGAAATGAGCTTGCCATGTAAGCTTTATATGGACATAGCCGGGCCTAAAATACGCACACAAATTATCGGCAAGAAGCATAAACATGGTAAATTAAAAGTAGACTTTGGCGATGAAATCACCTTGACTGATCCCAAACAAAAAGCGGTAAAAGGGGAAAAAAATATTCGTTGTACTCTTCCGGGTATTGTAGAAAAATTAAAACCGGAACAGCGGGTCTTTTTTGATGATGGGTTATTTGAAGCCGTGGTACAGCGCGTTAATGGAAAGCAGGCTTGCCTTAAAATTATTCGCATTCCCGCAAAAAAACCGGTTATTAAAAGTGAGAAAGGAATAAACTTTCCCGATACCATTTTTCAAATAAATCCCATTACCGAGTATGACAAGAAGTGCCTGCCTTTCATTGTCAAGTATGCTGATATGGTAGGCTTTTCATTTGTAAACAGTGCTAAAGATATGCAGGAATTGCAAATACAGCTGAGTAGTTTAACTAAACCTGAACTTCCCATTGTCGCCAAAATTGAAACTAATCAGGCTGTCAACAATCTTCCTTCCATTATTCTACAGGGGATGAAGCATAACTTAATGGGCATTATGATAGCCAGGGGAGACTTGGCTGTGGAAATTGGTTTTGAAAGGATGAGTGAGATACAGGATGAGATAGTTTGGATTTGTGAAGCTGCACATACACCTGTAATTTGGGCTACACAGGTATTGGAAAATATGAATAAGTATGGTTTTGCAACTAGAAGCGAAATAACGGATGCTGCCCATGCGGCAGAAGCCGATTGTGTGATGATAAATAAAGGAAGGCATACGATAGAAGTGCTTAAGACTTTACATGATATACTGAGCAGGAGCCGTAAAAATAATTTCAAAAATAGGCGGCTTTTCAGAAAGCTATCTATTGCTAAGAAATTCATCTCAAATAGGTAGTATCCTCACCTAATTTAGGCGCTTTTTATAATTGCCGCGATGCTGTAAATAATAAATAAAATGGTAATTATCGTATTCGGATTGCCCGGTTCTGGGAAAAGTTACTTTGCAGGTCGATTAGCTAAGTCACTCGATGCAATATATGTAAACAGCGATATTGAGCGCATAAAACTGATCCGCCAAAGAAGGTACACGTTCTCAGAAAAAATGATGGTATATGATAGGATGTTTGAGCTGATGGTAACAGCAGTAATGGACGGTAAGAGTATTGTTCTTGATGCGACTTTCTACCTAAAAAGTATCCGTAACCGCTTTATCCAAAAGGCAACCGAATTAGGGCAAACTGCCTTGTTCATAGAGGTTACCGCTAAAACAGAAACAATCAAAAAAAGACTATCCAAAAAACGTGAACATAGCGATGCAGATTACAGCATATATCTTTCACTAAAACAGAGTTTCGAACCACTCTTGCAAAACCACCTGACGCTCAGCTCAGATGACGACATAGAAGATATGCTAGAAAGTGGACTTAACTATATCAACAAATAGAGTGACTAAACAGCAAATAACGGAGCTACTAAAACATGGCTGGTTTGAGGATAGCCCTATAAAGGGCCGGCTTATCGAAACTCATATTTCATGGGTTATCATTACCCGAGCCTATGCCTTTAAGATAAAAAAGCCTATGCAATATTCGTTTCTTGATTTTTCGACTTTGAAGAAGCGAAAATTCTATTGTAACCGGGAGTTGGAACTGAACAAGTCCCTCGCTGGAGATATGTATCTGGATATATTACCTATCAGACAGGTAGATCACCATTTAGAAATAGGAGGAAATCAAGGAATGATACTTGATTATGCTGTGAGGATGAAGCGCATGAGCATTGCGAAGCAGATGAATGTTTTGTTGGAGAAAGAACAAGTTGATATAAACAACATTTATGCTTTAGCGGAAAAAATCGCAGCGTTTCATATCAGAGCCAAGGTGATTAAAACCGATCCGGACCTTAGCGTAATGGAACGAGATTTCAGCGATTTGATGAATGTGAAAGACTTTGTTTCTGAAAATTTGGGCTCCGACTTTGTGGATATGATCGAGAATGCAGTGACTCAGAATAGCAAATTTTTGAAAAAACATACCGCTCTAGTTAAAGAGAGAGCTCGCGAAGGATATGTTCGTGAATGTCACGGGGACCTTCATTCTCGGAATATCTTTTTGTACAAAAACCCTGTAATTTTCGACTGTATCGAATTTAATGACCATTTCAGGCGGATTGATGTACTCAATGAGATTGCATTTTTTTGTATGGACTTGGAGGCATTTGGTAACGACACACTTAGCCAGGTATTTCTTGATAAATATCTTTCGTTGTTTCCCTGTGCTCAAACAGAGGACGAATTAAAACTTTTCAACTACTATAAAGCATATCGAGCAAACATCAGGGCTAAGGTCAATGCACTGCGCGCTATGTCTGCAAAAAACGATTCTGAAAAGCGACACAATTTAAACGAGGTTAAGAAATACCTTAGATTGATGGAGAGATATTCAGAATGGAACCGTAACAGTTGAGATGATTCAAGAAGAAAGACTGGTATCCACATATTCCGATTAAGGCTGAAGTGTTTTTGAGATTGAAGGAAGGCGATTTCAGTTATGCAAAATTTAATTTGAAAGCTATCGAATATGATAAAGCCGAAAAATTTAACTGATATAACCGGAAGGATACCAATAAGTTTCTGGCATTTTGACTCCACCTATTAAGTAAAAACACTGAATAGTTAACCCCTTGGATTATCACAAAAACAGTCGATGAAATTTTATTACAAGCGGCTGTTGCAAGAAAAAGGAAATCGCATTTTCAAAATAATCTATCTGTGTTGGTAGGTGGGATTAAATATTCTAATTCCATTCACACCCATTGTAATCCTACTTCTTTTCGAAAAATATATTTATCAATCCAATTCAGTAAATGGGCAACCTTACATAAATAGACGTGCTAAATCTTTCAGCTAGGTAGATGCTTTACTACTTTGCATTTTTTTCCAGATCGATACGTATGTCTGAATTCCGATTAAAGGAAGCACCCCTGCTATGATGGCAACAATCCATAGCTGAGGAGGGAGTACATTCAGCTTCAAAACCAAGCGGAGCTCAGGCACTATAAAAACCAGCGCCAACAAACCCACACAAAGCAGCAAGGCAAACCATACAAATTTGTTGGTTGTAATTTCGTTTACAATCAATTTTGAATGAAGCGAAGACATATTGAATACATGAAAGAGCTGAGCAAATGTTAAGGTGATAAAAGCCATATTATTTAATACAATCTCATCTTCAGTAATATAATGCTTCGTATACAAGACGGCCAGTATCACAGACAGCGTGAGGGTTAATGCATAGGTTGAAATAACAACCCAGTCCCTGGTTGAGATTATGTTTTCCTTGAAACCCCTCGGAGGGCGTTGCATCACAGTAACATCTCCCCTACCCAATCCTAATGCCAGTGCGGGAAATACATCAGTGACAATGTTCAGGAAAAGTATTTGTAGGGGGATTAAAGTAGCGGCAGGAACAAACAAACCAAGCGCAGTCACGATCAGAATCTCACTCATATTACAAGAGACCAGATAGATGACAAACTTTTGAATATTTTGAAAAATTTCACGCCCATGTGCTATGGCTGCGGTGATCGAAGTGAACGAATCATCTTTGAGGACAATGCTGGCAGTCTCCTTGGCAACCGCTGTACCTCTCAATCCCATGGCAATGCCAACGTCTGCTTTCTTGAGTGCTGGAGCATCGTTTACACCATCTCCTGTCATTGCCACAATGTTACCGGCCTTTTGATAGACATCTTCTATTTCTAGTTTTTGCTTCGGAGTAGTTCGCGCAAATACGGAAGTGCTAAGGATTTTTTTCTTCCAATCTTCGGTAAGCTTATCCATAGTAGGAAGTTCTTTGCCGGTAATTACTTTCTCTTCGTCCTGCTCTACCAAGCCTGTCCTCTTGGCGATATTGAGTGCAGTTAGGGGATGGTCTCCTGTGATCATCACGACCCGTATACCTGCCTTTCTACAACTAAGGATCGTCTCTTTAATATCCAGTCGGGGCGGATCTAAAAATCCAATCATACCCACGTAAATCAGATCGGACAAATAATTTTCGTCTTGAAATGTTCCTTCCTTATAGGCGAAGGCCAATACGCGAAGACCATTTGCAGACATATTTTCGGATTCAGCGAGTATGTTACTTTTTTCAGTGGAGGTAAGGTCCGTAATGGATGTTCCGGATTGCACCTTGCTACATTTGACAAGCAGGTCTTCCACTGAACCTTTCGCAGCAACAAAATTTTTATCAGGGCCTTGATGCAAAGTGCCCATTATTTTAGTGACTGAATTAAAGGGCACCTCGTTCAGGCGCTCGTATTCATTATTTAATGTTTCGGCATTTGCTTCGGAGGCAGCAGTAAGATGAAGAAGTGCAATTTCTATGGGGTCACCCGTTGCTTTCTTTTTTTCAGTTTCAGCGGTAGCATCGTTACACAACGTTCCGATTAGTATCAGCTTTTCAAAATTCTCTTTACTTCGTTCAATTTGTCCATCATCGAAGCGCAGCTCACTATTTTCAATCTTAACCTGCACCTGCTCTCCTGGGAAAGAAAGCATTTCCACAGAAATCTTATTCTCTGTTAAGGTTCCTGTCTTATCTGTTAAGATCACACTCGTGCTGCCCAGCGTTTCAACGGCAGAAAGTTTTTTTACAATGGCATTACGTTTGGCCATCAGCAACATTCCATAGGCAAGAGCAATGGTTGCCACGATAGGCAGTCCTTCCGGAATAGCGGCCACTGCCAATGCAATGGAGGTCTCCAAAATCGATTCCCATTCCTTCCCCTGAATAATTCCTGTGGTCGCAAAGATCAATGTCATACCCAAGGTGATCCAAATCAGCTTTTTGCTTAGCGCGTTGAGTTTCTTATCGAGAGGTGTGGCTGAAGAGGCTGAGCTTTCCACCAATGAAGTGATCGTTCCCAATTGGGTATGTTGAGCTATGCCGGTGATGACGGCTTTGCCATTGCCATTCATTACTGATGCTCCTTTGAAAACCATATTTATCCGATCTCCCAACGGGACATCTTTTGTAAGCTCATCAGTATTCTTTACGGTAGGAAGGGACTCTCCGGTAAGGGAAGATTCATCGCACTGTAAGTGATTTGCTTCGATAAGTCTGCCATCTGCAGGGATGACGTCGCCTGCCTCCAACATGATGACATCTCCGGGCGTTAACTTGTCTGCAGCAATATCCATGACTTTTCCTTGCCGTATCACTTTAGATTTGATGACATCCATCTTTCGCAAGGCGTGCATGGAACTTCGTGCCTGCATTTCCATTAAAAACCCGATAAGTGCATTAATGAAAATGACAACCCCAATTGCAATAGCATCCAGATAATCATTAAAGAATAAAGAAACAGCGGCACCGAAAACCAGCAGGTAGACTATAGGGCTTATAAATTGTTGCAAAAGTATATGCCAAATGCTCTTTTCTTTTTGAATCTGGTAAATGTTAGTTCCAAATACTTTTGTCCGATTTGTTGCTTCAGACATGGTGAGTCCATTATCGGAATCTGTTTGAAAAGATGTTACAATCTCCTTGACAGACAATGTTTGGATATTTTCAAGAGGATATTTTATATTCATCGGCTTAGCTGTACTACCTCGGTGAGCGTATGCGCTAAATCTCCATTTTCAATAGTAAGTGTCTTGTTCAAACAAAATAGATAGATTTTGAAAGAGACGCCACTACGAGGATCAAGAATGGATACATAGTTGTTCTTAAGGTACACATAATTACCCACTCAATAGGATCTGTGCCTCTGCAGAAAAAAGAACATTGGAAGTAATGATCAGTTCCAATGTCTTTCCTTTGTAAGAGTGTGAGAAATTTTGTCTCACGACAGGAACTTATATTAAACCACTAAATTTCCCTAGTTGCTCCCATGAATCTCCTGCAGGCGTTCTAAGAAGAAACCAGATATTAATCAAGCTGCAAGCTCATTTATGCATTCCCATGACAAATCTCCTACATATCGATGGGATACATTTCCTTCTTCATCCATTGCCAATAGATATATCCAACCGTTATCACAAAGATCTCTAACAGATGAATGTTTCTCAAGAATTCCATTCATGGCCTCAAGAGGGGCTTTTATAATTACATTCAGCCTAGTTGGCTCGTGTTGATATTTTATACCATCATGTATTGCCTGCATAGGCAAGCCTACTCTTAAGTCTCCAGAGTAACCTTCCAACACACCCAGTCCTGCCGTTACATTATGTAGCGTTTTATTTCCTGCACCGAAATTCTTGTTGTCTACAGTAGATCCATAATACTGAAGATTAATCCAACTGGTGACGACCATTGGGGCGGTCATGATCAGTTCTAATACTGAAAAACCTTGGTCTTTTCTCCAGTCATAAGAGTGTAAAAAGGACTTTCCTTCCAGATCGATTCCTATTGTGTTTTCCCGGGGTGCTACCACAAAAGCTGAACATCCAGCAAGTCCCCACTCTGGCCGAGTCTGCGACCAATCTTTACTTCTACTCATAATCATTTTGTCAATATTGGATTTGCTTTCAGTAGACATCCGTAGGGATCGCTCTGTTCTGGTAGTATGTACTGCTAGGTCTAGGGATTTTTTAAGAGAAAGCAGTTCTTCTTTTCTTTCAGCAGGTATGTCTTGCTCATTGTAAATACTTACTTCATCCGTTGTGGTGTCGTGAAGACAAGCTAGGAAAATTGTGTTTTTAGGAATTAGTATATTTTCTTTTAGAAGACCGGCTCTCACATCTAGATTATTCAATACTGCTGCGGCCACTCGCGCATTTGCCTCTCCAGAGTGGCCACCACATGCCCCACAATCATACCCAGTGGCGTGTGGATTGTTTACCGTCGTAGAACCATGTCCTACAATTAAAACAAAACTGGCAAGATCATCCACCAAGGACATAGCCTTTAGAGCATTCTTGGCCATTTGAATTTGCTGATCTAAGGCGATACCTACAGTTTGACCGAAATAATGACCTATCGAAAGACTGATATTCTTCTTTTTCGATTCGGCATGTGATAGACCAACTTTATAGGGATGAGGTACTGGTCTAGTTAATCCAAATGAGTCAGTAAAAATCTTTGGTAGATAAGAAAGCCCCATCGGGCTGACAAAACTAAAGCAGGTAACAGCTCCCGATTTAAATGATTTCCAAACTTGCTGAACTTGGCGATTTATTAGTCGCCCAGCGAGAGCTATTTGGTGATCTTTCCCATCGGGTAACTCTTCCAAAATAGTAGGTCCAGTTTTCAAAAGAACAGGACATTGAGCTTCTCCTTCTTCATGCCCTATTGGCACATAGTTAATGGGAAAGGCAAAGAAACCTGCAAATCCTAGTGTTTCAATGGAATTATCTACTAGTTCAAGATTTCTTCGGAACACTTCGGATCGCACATCGATGCAAAATATTGCCTGCACCTTGGCTTGCTCGGAATCTTTCAGCTTTGGTGACTTAGGTTGTTTAAACTTCTCTATGATTTTCCGCTGTGTAGCCAAGTCAAAAGCCTCCTGAAGGATCAGATTTTGTGTCAATTGTTGGTTTAGCTTTGGTTGAATATTTAGGATAGGGAAAGTATGTCTTGCATCATTCCACTTATTGTTTAGCTCAGGATTATTTAAACTTTCCAATAGACAGGCCTCCCAGCAAAGGAGCACCGTCAAGAATTGAATGAGTTTACCATCTTTTCCTCCATACAACTCATTGTCCCAATCCAACCGAGCAGCATAGGCAGACCACCCTCCTATTCTAAGGAGAAGTCGATGCAAGTATAAGGACGCATGCTCTTGTGGAATGCCTAACTGTTTCAGGGCTTTTTGTGCAGCAAGAACAGGATGATCGGGCAATGCTTTTACTGTCTTTCTAAAACTTCTCAAACCCATCAGTTCTGGAGTTCGATCTATCTGAGCTTCAGTTTTCCAAGCTAAGAATAGCTCCATTTCCGGATTCCCAGCAGACCAAATAGCCTGACCCATATCAAAATAAGAAGCTGCCCATCGTGAAACTCTGTCAGTTACGAATCTATTCCAATCTTTTTCGGTCACTTCTGTGGCAAGGTCTGCAACGGAAGCTATGGTTTTAGGCAAACGGTTTGAATCAAGGTTGTTTTCTATGGTCTTGACAAATGTTTTTACTCCTGTCTTGATGCCCCTTTTACTTAAAACCGTGGCAAGATCCTGCTCCAATATTTCACCTTCATTGAGTTTTTCCAGGTAAAATGATGCGGGTAAAGTCATTTGAACTGCTCCTGCTGCTGCTAATTTCTGCGCTACGTTATCAAATTTTTCGTTTGTAAAACCTAAATAAGGATTTACAGCTACAAAATTCTCCAACGGCCACACCGGCGCTATTTTCTTGCTTGCCTCTCTTAAAGTGTTGAGTAGTGCTTCTTGGTTCGCATCCAGGTTTTCAAAGAAGATAGATTTTGCTCCCTTATTCTTAATCATTTGACGATCATTAAATTGGTTGAATTTATTGGTAGTGCTTGTTTATAATTTTAGGCAGGTTGATTTTCAGTCCTCGCCACTTCAACAGGTTGATATTCGTTACTTTCTGCTGTTAATACCGATCTAGTCGCAGGATTATGAGCGTATAGTGATCTAACGATTCTATCAAAAACTGCATTTGCATATAATCCATTTCTCAGATGAATTGCTATCACTTGATAAAATGGATTTCTATAAAGAACTGGAGCAACTATTTGTATGAAAACCGTAGCTCCAAAAGCTAAGAGAATGGTAGCTGTTAATATGATTTCCACCAAGCTCGGATTCATTAAATCTGGTATTTGAGAAGAAAGAATATAGTGGAACCCGAATTCTAACGTGAAGAATGCGAGTGTAACCAGAACTGATAAAATGCTAGCATAAAGCATTAATTTTAAGCTACCACTTGAGTCTAAAGCCGAGGTAAATAAGCGCGATAGCCCCATTACAATCACTCCTCCGATTGCTAAAAGTGCTAATTCCTTTTCAGGATCAATCCCCCATAGTAGGGCAAATCCTGTGTAGAGTCCCAAGGCTAAAAGAATACCTAGAAAAATTCTGAATGGACTTCCAATTCTTGTAGATGGAATAACCTTAGCGGCTCTGATTACCTCAATCACACTTCCGGAGGAAAGAAATGCATGAGCCTTATAAAAAGAGTGAGCGACTAAGTGAAGCATTGCTACTGAATACAAGCCCAAACCACAAGTCATTAAACTGAATCCCATATGGGCGACACTTGAGAATCCTAACGCAGTTTTGACTGATGTTTGAGTAAGGAAAACTACTGAGGCGAATAATGCTGTAAATCCACCCACGATAATGAGGATTAAAGGAGCATAGTCACTAGCCTCCATAACGAAGGCCATTCTAATAATCAGAAAAGGCCCTGCATTAAGCAATCCTGCATGAAGAAGAGCGGAAACCGGCGTTGGAGTCTCCATTACTTCGATTAACCAGCCATGAGTTGGGAATTGTGCCGATTTCAAAAGAGCAGCTAAAACAAGCAAGATCCCAACTACTTCAATCCCATTCATGGATATGCCGGATGCTAGATTAGCTTGGACCTTCTGAAAGATCATCTCTAGATTACCAGTACCGAACTGAGCATATATGAGTACAAAAGCGATCAATAAGCAGGCATCCCCTAATCTGGCCACGATGTATTTTTTGCGAGCTGCGATGACGGCGCCTGGTCTTTCCTTGTAGAATACCAGTAAGCGATGAAGAGACATGCTGGTAAGTACCCAGGAAACAAACAGCAATGCTAGGTTTCCTGAAAGCACCAGAAGCTGTACCGAAGCGATAGTGGCCGCTAATCTCCCGATAAAAGCTCCGTGACGCGCATCTCCATCTAGGTAGTTCATACTAAATCGCACTACAATAAACCCAATCAGTGCAATCATAATCAACATCAAAACACTCAATGAGTCAAGTCTAATACTTAGCCCTAGTTGATCAACTCCGATAAGTGGCGATTCTAAGGAGCCATAGTTGGCCACAAAAAAACCGCTTAACGCGGCAATTAAAATGCTTAAAACAGTAGAGGCTGTTGCCACTTTTTTAACCAGCGTCGGATGTATACCAGTTTGAAACCAGGATAAAATTGCCGTTAGAACGAATACTAGCGGAGAAAATAGAACCAGCAAGGCGAGATAATTTTGATTCATAGCAGAATGGTATTATATGATTTCGATAGAAACAGTAGATGTGATTTTCAAGGCTTTCCCTTGCTCTTTAGCAGTTTTTATAATTTCATTTAGGGAGTACCTACTTTGCTTTAATTCTATAATTCGCTTATCAGATTCATGGTCCACTTCTCCGAACCTTTCTTTGTTGCTAAAGCTTTTTAATCCATGGAAGTTGATCTTTTCGTAGAACAAGTGGTTGATAATTTCTTTGGCATCTTCAGGAGAAAAATCACCTTTTATTAGATCCTGCTGATTGGCATCAGTTAAAGTGCTTTTATTTAATTGAGCTGTATTCACTGTTATGTTTTTTGATTTGTGAAGCAAAGTTTAAAAATGTTGTTTATAAATTTTTATTTATATTTATTATGTAATACATAAATAAAATTTATGAACTATACCATTCATCAGCTACAGATCTTCCTTAAGGTGGTCCAAACAAAAAGTATCACCAAGGCTTCAGTGGAGCTTTTTATGACCCAACCGGCTGTTTCTATCCAATTAAAAAATCTACAAGATCAGTTTGATATTCCACTTACTGAGATAGTAAGTCGGCAATTATATGTTACTGATTTTGGAAAAGAAATAGCAGTAATCGCTGAAAGAGTAATCCAGGAACTAGAAAACATCAATTATAAAACACATGCCTATCAAGGTATATTGACAGGTAAGCTTCAGATTTCTGCTGCCTCTACCGGGAAATATGTGATCCCTTATTTTTTATCTGGATTTTTGGAAAACAATACTGGAATTGACTTGGTGTTAGACGTTACAAACAAAAGTCGTGTTGTTGAGAGTCTTAAGAATAATGAGATAGATTTTGCACTAGTTTCCGTCATTCCAGAGAAACTACTTATAGAAGAGGAACTATTAATTGAAAACAAGTTGTACTTGGTAGGCAACAGGGCCACAAGAGACGAAAATAAACCTCTGATCTATAGGGAGCAAGGGTCTGCAACCCGGCTTGCGATGGAAAAATACTTTGAAGTTCACCAAGGAAAAAAAAGAAAACAAATGGAGCTCACTTCTAATGAAGCGGTCAAACAAGCAGTTATTGCAGGACTTGGTTATTCTATTATGCCACTGATAGGAATTCAAAACGAACTACTCAATAGCCAATTGTTTATCCTAGAATTAGAAGACTTACCCATAAAAACAGAATGGCGACTGATTTGGCTTAAAGGCAAAAAAATGTCCCCCGTAAGTCAAGCTTATCTTGATTTTATTCGTTTGGAAAAGCAAAAAATTCTTGATCAAAATTTCAGATGGTATTTGGAATTTTGATCAAGAATAAATTTTCACACTTTTCGGGATAGTGTCAATATTCCTTAAGCTATCTCTAAAAATCCCAGTTCAATAAAAAATGAAACTCTTCTGGATATTAATATGCTCAATTATATCCTTTTCCCATGTTGAAGAGCAGGCATTTTAACATTTATGGAATTCTAGGTTATTAAAGAATCTTCATTAGCCTCTCATTCCCAAATTCCCTCTTCTCAACTCAATGTTTTCACGAACAGTTCTTGCAGCTTCTTTCAAATATTCAATATGCTCATCACGCCCATATAAGGAGTAATCATCACTTACATCGATATCCTCCTTTTCCCTTCTTTCGTATCTGCTATTCTTAATTTGCTGAGCTCGTTGGCTAAACTCTTCTACACTATCTCCATTATCGATGTAGTTGGCTTCATCGTGATGCAGCTTATTATTTCTCAAGGTCACAAATGGTAGCCCTCCTATTTCAAACAATATCTCAATATCAATCAGCTCTTTTGAATACACTATCCAAAACTCTCTGCCGACGAATTCATTTTTGGAAATAGCATATCCAAACTCTGAGATTAAAAAATTAAATTCTTTTGCAACGTGATCAACATGTGTATTAAATGCTAAATTTTGAGATACAGGAGTGCTTTTGACTGCCATTGTGAAGAAGGAATTGTTTTACGCTTTTGTTGATGTCTTCAAGAATGGCTTTAGCAATTCGTCCCAAAATGAAGAATTCCATATCTGTAGAATGCTTCTTTGAAAAAATAACGAACTCTGAATCTATCCTGAAAGGCGAAATATCCGCAATTATCCTGAGTTTATTGTAATAAGGACGGGCCTATTGATGAAATTCATTGAATTCTTGGCGGCTACTTGTTGATAAGTCTGTGGCAATCAATTGTGTAGAAATTAGGAACATGAGTTTACCTAAATACCCCCAACAGGTGGGATTTCATTCCACGAAAAGGGAAAGTCATTCACACCCTGTGAGAGATAAAAGTGCCTTAAGGGGCTACAACTTATGAATTAGCCTATGGCACAGATCTAGGATATAGTGAATCAAATAATTAATTCACTAACCAACTAACAAAATGAATATCTCAAACCATTCCCAAATCAGTAGCTCAACTGCTACTTCACGTAAAGTAAAAACAGCGAGAGATGAGTCTGTAGGATCAATCAAAGATATCATGATCAATACCTCAACAGGTCATGTTGATTATGTCGTTCTAAAAGTAGACGAAGGTTTCCTAAACCTAGGTTCTAAGCTTCTTGCTCTACCCTTGGAATCGTTCGAGTTTAATCCAAAACAGGATGATGTAATTATCGTCAAGGAAATCAAAGAAACCCTGGAAAATTCCCCTGGGTTTGACCATGACAACTGGCCATCTGGACCTCAAGCCGAATTTATCCATGATATGCGAACCTACTATAGTGAGGAATCCCGTAGTCTATACGGAAGATACGATCACGTAAACAGATCATATTACAGTGACGAAGATCGATTTGATATGCAATCGAAGCAAATTAGAGACAGACAATCCGGTGATGGATTCTTGGAAATGGACCACCGTGGGCAAAGACAATCAGACATACGAAGAGGAGGAAGTCCTTTATTATAATTGCTGCTCCAGTACTTGCGTAAGGCTAATCCAGCATTGGATTAGCCTTTTTTGGGTACTTAGATTTATTCATCACTAATGACTACATCCAAATATCCTATCTGTCTTAGCAGCATACCTCTTGATAGTCCAGTCCATGTCAAAGAATTTGAAAAAAGGTAGCAACTAATGTCTTCAACCAACAATTCTGGGTGAATTCAAAGAAATATCTTACTACCATAAATTCCATTCAAATAATACTTTTAATGAAGAGGTAATCTTTTTCTCAATCAAAAGTCAATAATTCAATTAATCTTATAGGTTTTTTTTAAACTTATTATCTATTGATTATAAGTCATTTACCTATTTATTAGTGAGCTTGATTTAAAAAAATATCTTTTCAAATCTCATTAAAACAGCTATCAATAAAACTATTGGGAGTTATGAAAAGCACTCTATCTATGAATCAAGTGCTAATTCTTTCCTGAATTATTATATTTTTGCAAAGCTTAGAATTCAAAAAAATGACAGATCAGAACATAACAAATACCTGAAAAGATGAAGACAGCAGAATTGATTACTGAAAAAGGCACGATGAAAGTGGAGTTTTACGAGAAGGATGCACCTCTCGCAGTCCAGAATTTCATTGACCTTGCCAACAAGGGTTTTTATGATGGACTGACCTTTCATAGAGTTATTCCAAATTTTGTGATACAAGGTGGTTGTCCTAAGGGAAACGGTACTGGAGGCCCTGGTTACCACATCAAATGTGAACTAGATGGCGAAAACCAACATCACGAACGAGGTGTGCTCTCTATGGCTCACGCGGGTAGAAATACTGGAGGATCTCAATTCTTTATTTGTCATAGTAGAGACAATACTGCTCACCTAGACAGAAATCACACGTGTTTCGGCAAAGTAGTAGAAGGATTGGATATTATCGATGAGATCAAAGCAGGCGACAAAATAGAAAAAATTATAGTTTCAGAATCTTAATAGATTTTAGGACCAATTAATAAATGCCCTCTAAAGCTATTCGCTTTTAGAGGGCATTTTTTTTTGCTCATTTTTTAATTTTCAAAGGTTGGAATAGTTATTGAATAAGGGTCATTTCCTTTGATAATAGTCTATGCAAGCACGCCTAACTCTACTTACCCTTCTCATCTTCTCTTCAATTTCTTTGACTCATGCCCAACGCTATGGCACTGCGGTGGGACTTCGATTTGGAAACAATAACCAGTATAGAACTGTAGGACTTACTGCTCAGCAGAGAATTACCAAACAGGTGTCAATCGAGGCTATTCTTCAGTCAGATTTTAAGCTGAATACAACTTTTACAGCCTTGGTGGAAAAACATCACCCCATTATCTCCAAGCGATTTAATTATTACTATGGCGCTGGTGCATCCTTTGGTGTAGAAGAAAGCTTTGTGAAAGACGAAGAAAGCAAGCAAATCTTACATACTTACGGTAATTCTACTGCAGGAGTAGATCTAATCGGTGGAGTGGAACTCACGGTCTTGAATACCGTCATTTCTTTGGACTACAAACCGAATATAAACCTAGTCGGACGAGAAGATTTTTATAGAGGACAAATGGGAATATCGGCGCGAATGGTATTGGTGAAAAGTAAGGAGCAAAAGAAAAAGCAAAGACAACGAAAAAAAGCCAAGAACAAATCGAGAAAAGTGCCTTTAAGTGAGCAAATCAACTCTATTTTCCAGAAGAAGAATTAAACGTTCCTAGTCTTCAAATAGGCTTTTTCATGCAATTCAGGTCTGGTTACCACAGATCTATACCATTTCATTCGAAGGATTTGCTTCTCATATTCCGTCAGATAGAAATCCGGATGATCGTAATTCTCTACTTTTTTAACAAGCTCGTAAAGAGCAATGGAAGCGGCCACGGAAATATTAAAACTCTCTGTGAAACCCAACATAGGTATATGTACTAACCCATCCACATTTTCTTGAACTTCTGAGCTAATCCCCTCATGCTCATTTCCAAATACTAGCGCGATCTTTTCGTCCGGTTCCAAATCATGAATGGAAATTGAACCAGGCAATGGACTAGTTCCATAGATTTTGTATCCCTTTTGTTTCAGCGCCGAAAAACAATCCTGAACTGCAGAACCTTCTTTGTTGTGATATTTATGCAGATCAATCCACTGAGATGCTCCACGCGTGACAAAAGGATTGATCTTATACATATTCACTTTTTCTATGACATGCACATCCTGTATACCAAAACAATCACAGGTTCGTAAAACTGCGCTGGCATTGTGTGGTTTGAAAATGTCCTCTAAAACGACCGTAAGGAAGCGGGTTCGTTGTGTAAGGACTTTCTCCATCACCGACTTCTTATGGTCAGTGATGTATTGGCTTAAATAATCCAGCCAGCCTTGGTCTATAGGTTCTAATTGACTTTTTTTCTCCATTTAAAAAATGAGACTAGTTAAAATAGCCCCAATTGTTCTTCATCGTCTTTTTTCACTGATAAATCTATGGTCGAACCGATTTCAATATCATCTTCTGATTCAGATTCGTTTTCATCAGTCTGCTCAGCTTCTTTTTTCACCTCAGCTTTTTTGGATTCAATCAAGCTCAAATCTTTCACTTCATAAGTGCTTAGCTTATTACCCAGTGCCTTCCAACCCTTGATATCGATGAGCATATCCAAATCATATTCCATCACTTCTTCCTCTTTTCCTTTGATCAAAGTGACTCTAGCTTGCGGTTGTTTCTCAGTGGAAACAAGCTTCAAATACGATTGTTTGTGATCCGAAATAAAATTGAAATTCTTATTTAATGTTGTAGTCTCTACCTGGAAACGTTTTATATAATAGGTTTTGCTAGCACCATCAAAGTATATGGCTGACAGAACTTTATCAGGATTAAATTTCTCTATTAAAATAACATTGGCGACATCATATCGATTGGTTAATTCAAAAGTAGTCAGCTCATAATCACCACTTTTGTAACAAACCAAAATCCTATCATCACCGAGGAAATTACCAATCAATTTTCCACGCTCATCTGTATTCAATCGGCCAACAATCGGATCATAATAAATATCAATTCCTCCCAAAGTGGAAACTCCTTCCATCTTCAATTGGATTTTTCGAATCGGGTATCTAGTAAGAATATTCCCTCCTGCTCCTCGTCCTTTAATTTCAATTGTAGAAAAATCAAAATCAAAAACTTTCACACGAGCCTTTGCTCCCTGCGTCAGGTAAACTGTGATAATCTCTGCTTCACCATTAGGATTTGCAGTCAGATAAAGGTGCTTGCTTCCCTTGCTTCCCTTGGTAAGTAGGTATTCTTTATCCCTAGTCACAGCCAAAACCTGGAAGCGTTTCACCATCGCACGGCCACTTGTACCATCTAAGTAAATGTAATTGTAGACCATCCGCTCATCACCCTTTCGGAAAACTGCCACATGCAAAATATCCTTACCCATGAAATTCTTCTCCTGGATTTTGGAAACCATGCATACGCCATCCTTACGAATTACAATGATATCGTCGAGGTCAGAACAATCACAAACAAACTCATCCTTTTTGAGTGCGTAACCCACAAATCCGTCTGCTCGATTCACATAAAGCTTCGCATTACTTGCAGCTACAGTATTAGCTTGTATTGCGTCAAAAGTCCTGATTTCAGTCTTACGCTCGCGACCCTTACCGTATTTTGTAAGTAGGTTTTCATAGTATGCTATCGCATAATCCGTCAAGTGCCTCAAGTGATGATTCACTTCCTTCAGCTCATCTTGAAGACGTTTCATCAGCTCATCAGCCTTGAACGTATCAAATTTCGAAATTCGCTTGATCTTAATTTCAGTCAAACGAACCAAATCGTCTGTCGTGATTTCCCTGTAAAAGTCAGGTTTATAAGGATCCAATCCTAGATCAATAGCCTTCAAAACATCGTCCCAAGTAGTACACTCCTCGATGTCTCGGTAAATTCTATTCTCGATGAATATTTTTTCAAGAGAAGAAAAAAGCAACTTCTCCATCAACTCCCCTTTGCGGATTTCTAACTCACGCTTAAGGAGAGCTCTGGTCTGCTTGGTGTTATAATCAAGAATATCATTTACCGTAAGGAAAACTGGGGTATCCTTGATAATCACACAAGCATTTGGTGAGATGGAAACCTCACAATCAGTGAAAGCATATAGCGCATCAATCGTAACATCCGGAGAAACTCCAGGTGCTAGCTGAATAGCGATCTCCACATCTTTGGCTGTGTTATCGACTACTTTCTTGATCTTAATCTTCCCTTTATCATTAGCTTTCAGGATTGAATCAATCAACGTATCCGTAGTCACTCCAAAAGGTATATCCTTAATTAAAAGGGTTTTACTATCTTCTTCTTCAATTCTTGCCCGAACTTTTACTTTGCCACCTCTAAGGCCCTCATTGTACTCAGAAAAGTCTGCAAATCCTCCTGTGATAAAATCAGGAAGAACATTGGATCTATTTCCCTTGAGAATCTCAATGGAAGCAAGAATCAACTCAATAAAATTGTGTGGAAGGATTTTGGTAGAAAGACCTACTGCAATACCTTCTACCCCTTGAGCAAGCAATAGCGGGAATTTAACGGGAAGCGTTACTGGCTCTCTTTTTCTACCATCATATGAAAGTTGCCATTCGGTAGTCTGAGCATTAAACACTACTTCCAGCGCAAATTTGGAAAGCCGAGCCTCTATATATCTAGCAGCAGCTGCACGGTCCCCCGTACGGACATCGCCCCAGTTTCCTTGAGTTTCTATAAGCAGCTCCTTTTGACCAATATTTACTATAGCGTCACCAATAGAAGCATCTCCGTGCGGGTGAAACTGCATGGATTGACCGATGATGTTAGCGACCTTATTAAATCGACCATCATCCATCTCCTTCATCGCGTGCATGATTCTCCGCTGCACTGGTTTCAATCCATCCTCGATAGCAGGAACAGCTCGCTCTAGGATTACATAAGAAGCATAATCCAGAAACCACTCCTTGTACATGCCTGTCACCGGGACAGATGTGTGCAGGGATTCATCTCCGTTCTTAGGTAAGTTGTTTTCGTCACTCATAGTGTATTCCAGTATGTATAAAGTTGGAAGGTCAATAAAACCAGTCCAACAGAAATCAAATTTCCAATTAGGAAATAATCATTTGAAATTTTGTTTTCATCTGCTTTAATTCTCGTACCGATTTTCAAAGCGCCAAATAATGTCAATCCATGGTAAACGCCAGTGATCAAGCAGAGATAGACAAAGATTCGCTCTATGATTCCATTCCACATAGGACGTTTGGAATCATGATTTTTCAGATACTTAATCCGAACTAGCTTAAAAATAAAATAAGCCAGAACTTCTGAAACCAGATAAAAACCGATAAACCTAATTTCTGTCTCCATATATCAGATTGACAAGCTTCTTCCTTTTTTGATAGGAAGCGAAATCTAAGGATCTAAACCTTCTCCACATTAGCGATACATCTTTGTCTAAGTCTTTAGCCACTTTCTTGTAGTCTTTAAACTTAAAATATCCCTTGATAATGTCGCGATCTTTCCATTTCCATTGCTCTTGTAGCTCCAAGAGCAAATTGAGTGACAAGGACATCTGGCGCTTTCTTGGGAAATCCCCATTCAGAACCAACCTATCATCCTCCTTTTTCATCTCTAGTAATGCCTCTCTAGTTTCCATTAAACCTGATCCCAGCATCCCATAGGCGATGACTGGATTGATATCTGTATCAATTTGTCCCAGCGTCACACTGTATCTTATCAAAATAGGAATCTCTAGTTTCCATCTATATTCCTCCAAAGCGACAAGAACAAAGGCAACATCTTCTGGAGATTTCACAATCCCCTGAAACTCGTCACCCAATGTAATTGTCAATGGAGAAGCTAATACCTCTTTAAATGCTTCGTTAACCATTTTAATTAGCTCAGCGAAATTCCTCTGTAAGGTTACTTGATCTGCATCACTGCTTTTGACCACATCCCCCATTACAATCCACTCTTTCATATAGCATTATTTACACAAACATACATTGTGAATATAAAGCAATTTCAATAGTTTTTGCACTTTTTATACAATTTTGTCAATTATTGCATATTTAATACAAATTAAGCCGCTTCAGTCTCTTCGTCAATTTCTTCTTCTTTTTTAGGGTCTTCAAGAGCCAGATCCTTCTCAATCTTGAGATTTTTAATGATAAAATTCTGACGTGTTGGCGTATTCTTACCCATATAGAAAGTAAGCAAGTCAACGATCTTAGTTTCCTTGTTCAGAATGATTGGCTCTAGACGGATATCTTCTCCTATAAATCCTCCAAATTCCTCTGGGGAAATCTCTCCAAGTCCTTTAAATCGAGTGATTTCAGGCTTGTTTCCTAGTTTGTGAATGGCGCGTTGACGCTCTTCGTCTGAATAGCAATAGATAGTTTCTTTCTTATTTCGTACCCGGAATAGAGGTGTATCAAGAATGAACAAGTGTCCATTCTTCACCAAATCAGGAAAAAACTGCAAGAAGTAGGTCATGATGAGCAAGCGAATATGCATACCATCTACATCGGCATCTGTTGCAATCACAATTTTTCTATACCGAAGACTCTCAATTCCATCTTCTATATTCAGAGCATGCTGAAGTAGATTAAATTCTTCATTTTCATACACCACTTTTTTGGTCATCCCAAAGCAGTTCAAAGGTTTTCCTCTAAGAGAAAATACTGCCTGAGTCTGTACATCACGCGATTTGGTAATAGAACCTGAAGCTGAATCCCCTTCCGTCAAAAACAGCATGGTGTTATTCTTCACCTCTTCATTTGCCTTTGGATCATCATAATGAACACGACAATCTCTCAGCTTTTTATTATGAAGATTTGCCTTTTTCGCTCGGTCATTGGCCAGTTTCTTAATGCCCGAAATCTCTTTTCGCTCGCGCTCTGATTGAAGGATTCTCTTCAAAAGCGCATCTGCAACTGCCGGATTCTTATGTAAATAATTATCCAGATCGGTCTTTAAAAAGTCATTGATAAACGTACGGACAGTCGGCCCATCAGGACCAATAGACTGTGATCCGAGTTTAGTTTTGGTTTGTGATTCGAAAACCGGTTCCTGAACACGAATGGATATAGCTGCTACTACACTTTGACGAATGTCAGAAGCATCGTAATCTTTCTTGAAAAAGTCCCTTATAGTCTTGACAACTGCCTCTCTGAAAGCTGCCAAATGCGTACCTCCTTGAGTAGTGTATTGACCATTGACAAAAGAGTAATACTCCTCTCCGTACTGATTGGAGTGTGTAAGGGCCATTTCGATATCGTTCCCTTTAAGGTGAATAATCGGGTATCGCTGCGTTTCCTCGTCTATTTTGTTGGAAAGAAGATCAAAAAGCCCTCTGTCTGAGAAAAATTTCTTGCCGTTGAAATTGATCGTAAGACCAGCATTCAGATAGGCATAGTTCCAGATCTGGTTTTCTAAATACTCTGGTATGAAATGGTAGTTTTTGAAAATAGCTGCATCGGGAGTAAACACCATTTTGGTACCATTTCGATCAGATGATTTGGCTATCGGCGCGTCATTTACAAGAATCCCTTTTTCGAATTCAGCAACTTTCGTCTCCCCATCTCTGTATGCTTGTACTTTGAAAAAATCAGACAAAGCATTTACAGCTTTGGTACCCACACCGTTTAGTCCTACAGATTTCTGAAATGCTCCAGAATCATATTTACCACCCGTATTGATCTTGGATACACAGTCGATTACTTTTCCTAGCGGAATACCACGACCATAATCACGAACTTCTACTTTATGCTCAGAAATTTTGACTTCGATAGTACGACCATACCCCATCATATGCTCATCGATGGAATTATCAAGCACCTCTTTTACAAGCACATATATACCATCATCCTGCGCACTACCATCACCTAATTTACCGATATACATACCAGGCCTTAGTCTGATATGCTCCCTCCAATCGAGGGATCTGATACTGTCTTCTGTATATTTAACTTCTTCAGCCATAGTCTATTTGATACTTATTATGCTCAAGATTTATTTTTTACCTGATTGAATTTGCCTACGAGGATGGCAAACAATCCAAATACCCATAAGACGAAAAGTCCTGGGATGAGATAAAAGAAGAAATTGAACTGACTCGCAGCGATTACATCCTGATTATTAATAGCATGGGTGTAAAACACCAACATACCTAAACTCATATTCAGAATCCCTCCGAAAGAATAAAACCATCCCAGATAATAATCCCGAAACCTATCTCCCATCGGAAAAACACGGATCAATCCTTTGTGATTTTTGGTTTCCAGTAATTTTGGAGGTAAGAGAACAATCACATTCATTAGTATGAAAATGGCAATCATTCCATAGAAAAACGAGCCCTTACTCAGCTTTTCGGGCGATAATCCATTTTCATTGAAATTGTAACTGACTTTCTCCGGCAATGCTGAATAGAAATACAGGAGAAAGAAAATGAAGAGGGCAACACTGAGGAAATAAAAGGCTTTTCCGAATCGGTAATACATAATTGAGGGGAATTGAATGCGCTAATATAAAGGATTTGGACAAACTGAATCCGACTTATCAATGATCCTTTTATCTTTATCTTTGACAAGTAGCTTCGCAAAAACACCCAAAATAATGAACCTCAGCCCAGTAGTGATCGCGATCCCGATGTATTTCATCCTGATGGCAATAGAAATGATTGCGCTCAGATTTCAAAAACATCCTGGTTATAGACTAAATGATGCTATTACAAATATCAATTGCGGAGTGATCTCTCAAGTCACCGGAGTTTTCATCAAAGTTCTTTCCATCGGTATTTATACGTTGATCTATCAGCATTTCGCATTCTTTCATATCCCAAATAACGTCTGGACATTTTTCCTCTTGTTCTTCCTGTATGACTTTTGCTACTATTGGGCACATCGGATGAGCCATGAGATCAATCTATTCTGGGGAGGCCATGTCGTGCATCACTCCAGCGAAGAGTACAACCTGTCCGTGGCACTTCGTCAGAGTAGCACTCAAACATTCTGGACTTTTTTCTTCTATTTCCCGCTTGCTCTTCTTGGCTTTGATCCTGTCTTGCTAGTTTTAGCATCAGGAATCAATTTGCTATATCAATTCTGGATTCATACTGAGGCGATAGATAGAATGGGCATTTTGGAAAAATTCATGAATACACCTTCTCATCATCGTGTGCATCATGGCCGCAATCCCAAGTACATCGATAAAAATCATGCTGGGACGTTTATCATTTTCGATAAGTGGTTTGGCACATTTCAAGTTGAAGAAGAAAAACCAACCTACGGGATAACCACTCCTGTGAAAAGCTGGAATCCTATCTGGGTCAATCTCGCGCACTATTCTACTATGAAAGAGGAACTGAAGATGATCCCTAATTGGTCAGATCGCATGAAATACCTTTTCTACAAACCTGGATGGTTACCTGATTCACTCGGTGGCTATCGAGCCCCACACGAAGTAGAGGCTGATTATCAGAAATTCGACTCCGTAGTCCCTACTTCACTGAATTGGTATGTATTCACTCAATACATCTTTCTACTCTTGCTAACCGGATTCTTTCTCTTCCAAGTAGAGACATTTACCTGGCTTCCTAAAGTACTTGTAAGTGCAATAATCATATGGACTACGGTTAGTTTTTCGGGAGTATTTGAAAAAAGAAACTGGTATCTACCCCAAGAAATAGCAAGAATTCTGGCTTTTGTGGCTGTTGTCTTTTTCTTAATTCAATCTCTCCTACCTTTGCCGATTCTAGCGGGAGTTTTAGGCATGTATTGCTTAGGCTCTTTCTTTTGGCTGTGGAAAAATCAGCAGCTTAAATCACAAATCCCTTCCATTTCCCTTTGATCATGAATAAAAGCTTTCTACTTCTTTCTGCCTTAGTTCTTTCCTTCGCATTTTCCTGCAGCTCCAAAAGAGACACTGGAAATATGAACATTGAAAACTGGAAAGCTGATCATTATGGCTGCAAAGGATTGAGAATGCAAGATTTGGAAGAACTTGAGCGCCTTAAGCACAGTTTTTTAGGAATAGATAATCAGGCTTTGATCAAGACTTTTGGTCGTCCTGACCGTGTAGAATTGGTGGATAAAAGCCAAACCTTTTTCTTCTACTTCCTGGAACCTAGTAATGCTTGTGAAGGAGTAGAAATAGAAAAAGAACCCCTAAGAGTTCTTTTTCGACTGAATGCTATAAGTAAAGTTTCTGAGGTAACGATTACAACCCAGAACCCATAAAACACAATGCCGCTGCTCCCAGCGTACCTGCGTTATTTTCAAGAGTAGCTTTTTTCAAAACCAAGTCCTTGCCATAATACTGTGTCAAATATTGCTTGATCGTGCGGTCAAGTGTAGGCATCATAAATTCCAGTCCTGCTGAGATTCCACCGCCAAAATACACGTCAGTCACATCTAGAATTCGGATAGCAGACACAATCGCCTCTCCCAATATTCTTGCTACTTCTTCAAAAACCATCAAGGAAACTGGATTTCCAGCTTTAGCTGTGTCCACCAACAGATGCGTACCTAATTCTGCACCAACTAATACGCCGGCCTTCTCAGGATAAGCATCTATGAGGCGAGACATTATATTCAAAATGCCTTGTCTTCCTATAAGAGTCTCCAGTCTTGCAGCTCCTTTAGAAAGCATATGCCCCATTTCCATAGCGTTGCCTCTGGATCCTTTGAACACCTGTCCGTCCAAAACCAAAGCACTACCAATCCCAGTTCCCATAGTGATAAACAGGAAATTTTGAGAAGGATCATCCTTGCCAAAATAAAACTCACCTATTGCAGCTGCTGCAGCATCATTCTCAAGGGCAAACTCATAATTAGGATATTTTTCCTCTAAGCTCCCTTTCAGGTTAAACCCGTTCAATGTTGGTATTGCAGGGATCTCTAGAGCAGTGGTTCTATCTTTTGAAATCATGCCAGGAAGGCCGATTCCAACATTTTTTACTTGGGGATATTTGGTGAGATACTTCTCCAAACCTGCAATAAAAGCAGTTCCAAATCCCTCAGGATGATCACGATAAGAAGTGGTATCTTCTTTCACAAAGTCTAAAATATTGCCTTCTCTATCTACAAGGCCAATTTTCAAGTGAGTTCCCCCCACATCCACTCCTAGGAAATGTGCTTCCTGATTTTGCATAATATTATTAATAGGTTTACGGTTTCAAAAAAGCAAAAGAATTGCATTACTTCCTATAATCCTTCCCAATCTGCTGGAAAATTTTGAAAACTGCAGGACAAACGAGCGTATTTTTAAGTGAAAGCTCCAAAATACCATGCATTTTTTTTCGATTAGTGTGTGGATACTCCCGGCATGCCTTGGGTCGATCTTCATAGACCAAACATTTATTATCGGCACCAAGAAAAGTACAAGGAGAAGAATTCAATACAAAATCTCCTTCCTCATCCCGATGCAGATACTCATCTATAAAAGCACTGCTTTTCATTCGAAATACTTTCGCCAAGCGATCAATATCTGTATTCAGAAAAATAGGACTTGTGGTCTTACAGCAATTAGCACAGTCCAAACAATCTATTCCGCTGAAGGCCTCCTCATGTAATTCTTCAAACCTTTCGTCCAAAACTTTAGGCTTTACTTTTCTAAGTCTAGCTCTTAATTTTTGATGAGAAGAATATTCTGATCTACTCTCTTTACCGAAATTTTCAAGGTCAATTTCCAATATTTATGAAAGTTAAATGATGTTTATCTGCTAATAGAGAAAATTAACTCTTTTATAAAACATAGATATTCAGTATCTTATGAGAAACATAAACCCTAATAGCTATGAAAACTCACCCTTCAGAATTGTATTTCTATCATTCTCCTACGCAGTTGGTAGATAAGCAGACACTAGCTTATGCTAAGTCAATTTCTCCCTTTGTCAATACAATTGACCTGAGTAAGGAAAAGCTAACGGCTACCCAATGGAATACTCTTTTAGTAAAATTAAACCTCAGAGCTAAGGATCTACTCAACAGAGCTCATCCAGATTACCAGCGATTCATTGCAGGAAAAAACTGGGATGATGAAAGCTGGCTGAATATCCTGATCAAATCACCTAATCTGATCAAGGCTCCCATTGCTAGTCTTCGCAGAAATGCAATTCTATGCCTCACTCCCACTGATATCTTAAAGCTTAATTCGATGCGTTTAGTCTGATTCCGTCTGCTTCGATTTGGATCATTCTAGCTTTGTACAGCTGCCCAATGCATTGTTTGAAATGCTTCTTGCTCATGCTCAATTGCTCCTGAATCTCCTCAGGAGTTGATTTATCATGCAAAGGCAAAAAACCTTTTGATTCCAAAATAGCAAGTATTTTTTCTGATCCTTCGTCGTACTTCACCCGGCCAGGAGATAATAATTGCAAATCAAGTTTTCCATCTTCACGGTTCTTTTTCACATATACTTTTCGGATCTCACCAATCTCCAAAGGCTGAAAAACCTCATTTTTGAAAAGTAAGCCTTCGAATTCACTATCGATCAAAACCTTGAAGCCAAGGTCAGTTTCTTCAAAGATCATCCCTTCGAGTTCTTTCCCCTCTTCCCAATCAAAGGGAGCCAAACGCAAGAAATCTCTGTACTTATTGACTCCGATGAGTCTATTTGTCTTGAAATCCACACAAATCTTGATCAGGTATTTCTGACCAACCTCCATGTTTTTACCCATTTCAGATTTTGGAACAAAAAGATCCTTTGGAAGTCCCCAATCTACAAATGCACCAAAGGAAGTCACTTCTTTAGCCTCCAAAACAGCAAATTCATCTAACAATGCCAGTGGTTTTTGAGTCACAGCGACAGGACGATCTTCACTATCCGTGTATACAAAAACTTCGATCTCATCTCCCTCTTTTTCCTCTCCAAGAAGGTATCCTTTAGGAAGTAAAAGTTCTTCTCCAGAACTCAAAGCTAAATAAGCTCCGAAGTCTGTAAATCTATTGATGGGTAATTTTGAGATTAAACCAAGTTCTTTCATGTGTTTATATTTGTTTTTTAGCGGTCACATGGAATCTCGCAAGGTTATAATCATCCCGGTGTGTGACGTTCTTCGTGATGCTCGATTTCATGTGTATATATTTGCTCTTTTATGGCCTAAAGGTAGGCAATAATCGCAGTTTGAAACGGAACTTCTGTGACAAACAAAGCCAGGAATTGAAAGTTAAAAAATTGGATATACTAACAGTCAAGAGTAGCTTTGAGCCTTTCAACTGGATATATCCACTGAAGAAGACCCAAATTATAACCTTAAATTTTATCACCGCATTATGAAAAACATCTCCGTCATTGGTTCTGGAACTATGGGAAATGGCATTGCGCATGTTTTTGCGCAGCATAGCTATAACGTCAGCCTGATCGATATTAAGCAGGAATTTTTGGACAAAGCCTTGGCTACAATCACCAAAAATCTAGATAGACAAGTAGGAAAAGGATTGATTTCGGAGGATGAGAAAAATGCAGCGCTTGGGAGAATACAAACATTCACTGACTTGGAAGCAGGAGTTAAATCTGCTGATTTGGTAGTGGAAGCTGCTTCTGAGAATATGGATCTCAAGCTTGAAATATTTAGAAAAATAGATCAATTCAGTCCAGATTCAGCTATTCTGGCAAGTAATACCTCCTCTATTTCAATCACTAAAATAGCAGCAGCCACAAAAAGACCTGAACAGGTCATTGGTATGCACTTCATGAATCCAGTTCCCGTAATGAAGCTTGTGGAAGTGATTCGTGGCTATGCGACTTCGGATGAGGTAACGGCTAAAATCATGGCTTTATCCAGCAAGCTCTCTAAAGATCCAGTGGAAGTGAATGATTACCCTGGATTTGTGGCAAATAGAATTTTGATGCCGATGATCAACGAAGCAATTTATTCTCTTTTCGAAGGGGTGGCTGGAGTGCATGAAATTGATACGGTAATGAAACTTGGGATGGCGCATCCTATGGGCCCTCTACAATTAGCAGATTTCATCGGATTAGACGTTTGTCTTTCCATCCTAAGAGTTCTTCATGATGGCTTCGGCAATCCAAAATATGCTCCATGCCCATTGTTAGTTAATATGGTAGAAGCCGGCTTCAAAGGAGTGAAATCAGGCGAAGGATTTTATAAATATGCTGCTGGAAGCAAAGATTCTGTCGTTTCTCCTCGCTTCACAAAATAAGAAATAATGCACATCGCTGTATCCGGAAATATAGGTAGCGGAAAGACTACGCTTACCGAAAAACTCGCCAAACACTATGGTTGGAAAGCTGAATTTGAAGCTGTAGACAATAACCCTTATCTCCCTGACTTTTATGAAGATATGAAGAGGTGGGCTTTTCATCTACAGGTATATTTTCTCAACTCTCGTTTCAATCAAATAAAGAAAATTCAGGAGAGCAAAACGCCAACCATTCAGGATAGAACGATCTATGAAGATGCGTATATTTTCGCTGCTAATCTCTACAAAAGTCAGCTTCTGACTGAGCGAGATTACGAAAATTACCAAAGCCTATTTTCTAGTATGATTGCACATGTGAAAGCGCCAGATCTGCTGATCTATCTGAAAGCAGACATTCCTAAGCTCGTGGGTCAAATAGAAAAACGAGGAAGAAGTTATGAGACTACGATGCGCATAGACTATCTGAAAAACCTCAATACGCACTACGAGGAATGGATCGCTGGCTATACCGAGGGGAAACTATTGATTATAGATGTAAATAACTTGGATTTTGTAGAGAATCCGGATGATTTCTCTTTCGTGGTGGAAAAAGTCGAGCGGGAAATATTTGGGTTGTTTTCTTAAGCTAGGTTAAAGGTTTTTCACCACAAAAGGAACAAAGGGCATAAAGCTTTTGAAGCTACACCATTGACCTATGTCGTAAGATTATTGGCTATGTTTTCTATGTGGCTAAGCGGTAATTTTTAAATCACATAGCCACATAGTTTTCATAGCTTAGAAAATGGCAAAGCATCACCTAGAGCAGATCCCGTAGCTTTGTTTTCTTTGTGACTTTTGTGGTAGAATTTTTTGAACC
>Ga0123337_10000767_pt1 | contig 48811 bp, 49 predicted proteins | sample frozenSSSSmetaG_FD_89792 | JGI IMG/M metagenome (GOLD analysis project Ga0123337, IMG submission 89792) | Glacier valley bacterial and archeal communities from Borup Fiord, Nunavut, Canada, to study Microbial Dark Matter (Phase II) -... | ecosystem: Environmental > Aquatic > Freshwater > Ice >... | reverse complement strand
TTGCCATGATAATCGAAGTTACGCAAGAACACTGTCCGATTCAGCACGACCATACCAGCCAACCATCTTCAATTGGTGCTCATGACCCTGAAACCCGGCGAAGATATCGGACTCGAAACGCATCCGACTATCGACCAGTTTTTCCGCTTCGAGAGCGGCCATGGCAAATGCATCATCAACGGGCATGAATACGACATCAATGCCGGAGACGCCATCATTGTCCCGGCGGGTGCGCGTCACAACATAATCAATGTTGATAAAGAGGCCGAACTAAAAATGTACACCATTTACGCAGCCCCCAACCACAAAGACGGTCTGGTGCGGGCCACCAAAAAGGAAGCGGATACTCATGGTATCAAGTTCGACGGAAAAACGACCGAATAAACCAACACCAATCACATCCCCCTTGCCGGTATGTTCATTGGTAAGGCTGGAGGAGTATCCAATATCATCATCATTTAACCGATTACGATTATGAACATGAATGAAGCGCATTGGCATTTGGTTTTGAACCACTTACCCATTCTCGTCCCGATGATTGGCCTCTTAGTCATGATTGGCGGGCATATTTTTCGGGTGGAGGCCATAAAACGAACCGCCTATTTCATTTTTATTTTCGGAGCCTTGTGTACAATACCGGCTTTTGCAACAGGCGAAGGAGCCGAAGAAACAATAGAAAACATACCCGGCATTAGTGAGCAACTAATAAAAACGCACGAAGAAATGGCTGAGACATTCGCCATTTTATCTTATCTGTTGGGCGCGATTTCTCTGCTCGGCTTGTGGGCTAATTTGCAGAAAAAATCATTCGCCAACCTTCTGTCTTTTGTTGCCCTGATTTTTTGTGGAATTGTCTTGTTTTTTGCCAAACAAACCGGAACAACGGGTGGCGAAATTCGACATACCGAAATAAGAACTGATAGTGGAATAAGCCCGGCAGGGGCTGGTGAGGGAGCCAAAGAAAAGGACGACTAAAGCCAGACTGTAGCGGCAGTATTAACACAAAAATCAATGAAAAAGCTACTCACAATAACCGGTATTGCCGTGCTGACCATTGGGGCTGTCTGGACCTTTCTGACCGTCTGGGCAGAACGTATTGGGCCAAATCGAAGCTGGCAATTGAGCCGTGAGACGGCAAAAAATCGGGCGTTGGTCCGTCTATAATCCCGACCCGTTTTATAATCTGGACGAGCAGGTATGCCGGTCGCTTGGACAGGCCCTGGCTGATCAGGGTATGCAGGTGACGGTTGCCAGCGTTGCAGCCGCCGAAACAGCCGCCAGCCAGCCAATTGATTTGTACGTGTTTTGCGCCAACACCTACAATTTTCGGCCCGACTGGGCGGTGAGCAATTTTATCCGGAAACAGACGAATCTGGCGGGTAAATCAGTGGTGGCTATCACGTTGGGGAGCGGCACAACAGAGGCTTCCCAAAACGCCCTCGAAACCCTGATCCGGGACAAAAAAGCCAGGCTACTGGATTCGCATTCGCTGTGGCTGCTGAGGCCCAACGACGAATCGCGGATGCAGGAATCGAACGTTGCCGTTTCGGTGTCGATGGCTTACGCGTGGGGTACGGACATGGCGAAGAATCACCTCACCAGGACAACGGTATCAGCCCCGTTACAACCAATCAACGAGCTATGAACAGACAGCAATTTTTAGGCATTACCGGAGGAGCCGTCTTCGTGGCCGGAGGCACATATTACAGCCTGAGCGATAGAAGTAACTACACGCGGGCTGACAGCGAGCCAACCAGCCCCGGCCCGGTGAAACTCACCGCCGACGAACGGCAGATTCTGTCTCTGGCCTCCCTTGCGCCGAGCGGCCACAACACCCAGCCCTGGTTTGTCAGACACCTTGAACCGTACCATTGGATTATTGGTGACGACAAAACCCGATGGCTACCCGGCGTCGATCCCACCCAGCGCGAAACCATCCTGTCGATTGGGGCTTTTCTGCAAACGATGGACTATGCCGCCGGTAGTCTGGGCTACGTCTGCCAGTTCGATACGCTGGCGACAACCAATCAGGACGAGGAGGTTGTATCGGTAAAGCTGACCAAATCGGGTCAGGTACCGGCCTACGATACGCAGCAGATAAGTAGCCGCCGAACGGTGCGGTCTGCTTACCTCGACAAGCCGCTAAAAACCGCAGACCTGACGTATTTGGTCAACGGCGAAACGGATTTTATCCACTTCCTGCCGAATACCGTGAAGGAATGCCGCTGGCTGAATGAGCAAACCATCGAGGCAAACCGGGTACAATCGTACCGCGATGTGGCCCAGCAGGAACTGGCCGACTGGATTCGGTTCTCGAGCGAGGACGCAGCCACGCACCGCGACGGACTCGCAACGGCCAGTATGGAGATTGATGGTATTCCGGGCTGGGTCGTACGGAATTTTTACGGCAAATCTTCCGTCATGAAACCCGCCTTCCGGGATCAAAACATCGACAACGTAAAAGAAGAAGTGGCTAACTCAGCGGGCTGGCTGCTGATCACCAGCAAAAGCAACGACGTAGCCACGCTGCTCGACACCGGCAGACGGATGCAGCGGCTGTTTCTGCGGGTGCGGGAACGGGGCATCGCCCTGCATCCAATGACACAAATCCTCGAAGAACCCCAGACCAGCCAGGCCGTAAACGCGTCCATCGGCATCAGCGATCCAATTCAATTCATCCTGCGCGTCGGCTACGTGAACGCGTACCCCAAACCGGTTTCGCTCCGGCGACCAGTCGATTGGTTTGTGCGGGCGTAGAAACAGTTATTTGCTTCCTGTCCGACTGCAACCGAGTCGCTACTTATTTCTACTAATGTATGATAGCAAACACCAATACATTATACTGGATATTTGCAATGCGTCACGTAGCCATTTTACGGCTATTTAATGAATGGAAAATCATGAAAAGAAATTCATATACGTTGGTTTCAAACCCCCCACCTGCCACAAGCCCTGTTCGTTGGACAGAAATTGAAGAAATCTAATCAGGAAGGAATTATTTTCTAATCGAAAATCAGATAAATTTTCAAGCCTAATTGGCGACATTACTGAATCCTGAACAAAACACCTTCATACACCACCCAAACCGACCCATCCGCCAGGGATACCATTAGATTGTCCGAAAAACCCAGGCGAAGGCTGTGCCGATCTTTATCTGTGGTAGAAAAATGTGCTTTTTTGCCGTTTGCGGTCAGTTCATACTGCAACACGGACCGAGACAGGTAATTTGGGTAGTCCAGTTGCGTGCCGGCCGAAAGGAGTTCTACTTCCCGGATCTGCCCCAGGGGATCCGCTAATTCAATCAGGTTGCTATCACCCTTTGAAACTTGCCGATTGAGCGTTACCGATAGCGGTTCAAAACGCTGTTTGAGGCTTGTCAACAGGTCTTCTTCATCAGAAATTGGTAACCAGGCTGAGCGTTCGCCCGCCACACCCTGCACAAACACCATATATTCCTGGGTGGGCGACCAGTACAACCAGTTACAAGCCCTACAGGTACTCAGCATGGTATCAAATTTTGCCTGATAATCGGCCTGTTGTTCGTCGCGGGTCATCTCGGTTTCTCTCCAAGGAACATACGTAGGATCATGCACCGGGATTTTCTCTAGGGTGTTAAATGACTTTGGATCCAGCACCAATAACCAATCCCCAAGGCGGAGCATCAATTCACCATTCAGCAAGCCAAAAGTGCCGCCATATATCCAATCAATGCCCGGCAATTCCTTTTGGCATTTTACCTGCCCCCGGGCATCCAAACAAAGCAAACGGTAATCCATATAGTCGGGTTCTCCGGGCCGATTCCTACTGTACTTTTGCCCAACAGTGTTTTCGGATATTCGGTAGGCAAGTACATACGCGTTCTGTTTATCCGGGGCAATAAAAAACGAATTAAACTTGAACCCATCTGTCAAGGGAATAGCCGCCACCGTTATTTCGGAGTTGTCAGTCGCTGGGAATCGGGGCCATTCCTCAGCCTTTTTTAGCGTTTTTTTGGAAGTACATCCAAGCAGGATGGAGAAAATAGACATAGCAAGCAGGAGTATGTTCTTCATTTTTTCAAACATAGATAGTGAGCCAATCCCCCTCGATTTTAAAATAGCTTTTTGCTGCCCGTCGTCTGGTCTTTTACAACCTGCCGGTCAATGAAACTCAACACCTCCTCACGCTTTTCAAGCGGTAGTTTGGTTTGTTTCTCCCAATTCTCCGGATCCGGGACGTAAAGGGTCGCAACACAGTCGCCACCGCCAAATTCGTAGTAAAGTTCAAAGGTGGTTTCTGCGCTTTGGTAATGAACATGGCCGGAGGGGCCGTGGCCGGAATACAAGATTTTTGGGGTGTCCTGACTACCTGTACCGGCAAAGAAGTTGCCTTGGACATTGTGATTCTCTCTGTTGCCGAAAAAATTATTCTGATAAAGGAGGATGACCACGATCATCACTGCCAGCGCCATCCAAAAGTACCCCGAATGCCAGACGATTTCGGGGATGTAGTACATCGCAGCGCCGAAAAAAATCAGCCCGAAGAGTTGGATTACCATAGTTCAGAACTTGATTTTGATAAAAATGCTTCCCACAACCAGAAACACCAACAAGAGAATTAGGCCAGCCAGGTACCCCATTCCGATCCCCGGACCTTGGGTACTGTAGGCGCTCAGGGCTTTTTCCAGCACCAAATGACCGCCCAGCAGTCCGAAAATCCAGACGCGGAGCAATAGCCAGTTTTTCTCCACGGAGGGTATCCACCAGAGGCCAAAAACCAGTAACGAGGCCACCGGAATCCAAAACCACAGGCTTTCAATAAAATCGTCAACCGCATTGGAAGGTGGTGTGTTGGCTTTCTCGAGGAAGGATGCGGCCGCATACAAAAGCAACCAAAAGAGTTCAGGACCAGGGAGGAATCGCGTCATTCGTACTGTATGGTTGGAGGGAATAGGATGATTAACACCTGGATATGCAATCTCATTTATAGCCCCGAATCTGCTTTGTCTCGCTGAATATGCGCCCAAAATGCTCCTGGTAGTTGCCGGTTGTGAGTTCGGCATTAAATGCATCAGCGATTTTTTTTATCAGGGGATCATTTTCTCGATTTTTTACGTCGTAAACGTCTCTGCTGAAAGTAAGTTTTTGCTCATCTTCCTTAAACCCAATGTTCAGTTTCGTCGGCCCGGAACCAAGGGTGAGGCTGCGTCCTGAGTATTCGCCAGTTGTATCTTTCATGATATTGGCCTTCGTCCAGCTCATCTGCGCCAATACGAATTCCAAAAAAACAGGCAGCATTCCCGGTTTGACGGGATACAATGTATAATAATTATCCTGGGGGTTGAATTTACCCGTCCAGTTGGGTAGCTTTTTGAGTTGACGCTGCTGCAATCGGTCACCTTCCGGCAGTTTCTTCCATTCAAAATAAGTATCAAACCATTTATGATCATTTTCGTCTACACGTATCATCCGCGTATCTGTATCGTCGTATTTTACTGCATACCCACTATTTTTCTCAAAATCATACGCTACCAGCGCATGTTCCGAGTCGGGTAAATCTTTGTCCTCGGTGTTCCAACTTTGAAATTCGGCCTGAAAAACGATGCTTTTTTGGTCAGGTGAAAAAGCCAGGGCACCGTGCGGGGAGGGAAAAGAGTAATTTTCCGCGGCCTCATTATCTTTGTTCATCACCCATATTTTGCGGGTTTGCACGTCAAGCACGGCATGTTCGCTGACCATCAGGTATCGCCCACCGGCAAGGGTATCTAATTTTTCCAGATTGTCAATTTCATTCTTCATAAAGACCTCCGAATACCGACCGGGCTGACCGTTTTCGCTGTCCAGAAATTGGAGCGATGCAAAGTCGTATCCCTGTTGGAGTATGGGTTCGACCACTGGTACACCATTTTTCAGATAAATAAGATAGAGGCTTTGGCTGCCCGCCACGAGGGTTGGGTCGGGTGCACCGGACAAAGGATAGACTGCCCACAAAAACGGCAGCCCCGTGTTATTTTGTAAAGTACCTGGGAAGACTATGGACTTGTCTTTGTGTAAAATGGTATAGGCCATATCGGTGTAATTGACCATACCATAGTTCATATTGAAGGTCTTACCAGTTTTGGCCGACACCCGCACCGTAAAGGGGCCATATTGAATGTCTTTTGAAAAATTGTTCGCTACCGTAGGTTTGAAATAAAAATAAACAGCGACAAGAATCAGGGCGATGACCAGAAGGGCTATTTTCATCTATTTTGATTGTTTTTAAAGTTCAGATGATTGTTTCCAGATGTCGACTTTTAAATACAGTGTACGTGATTGGAATGAGTGTATCGAAGTTCGGATGAAACGGTCCGGGCAACGGTGGGTTGATATAGGCTGTGATAACATGGTTCGGCTACGAGTCGCTTATAAAAGCGGTAAATTTGACCTGGTTACAGACCTCCTTAAAACGGCTCAAACGAAGATTTAAATTACACCCTCTGTCAACTATTCAAATACCATTTAAGGCCATATTTTCGAAGGTGTCAATTCCATTTTTATCAAAGCAAATCCTTGTCTGTGAATATTAGTGTTAGTTTTCTCCCTTTAAATCGTAGTTTCGTTTCCAACTTAATAGTTTAACTTTCAGATTGTCATAATACAGTCCAATTATTAACATTGTTGCTGGTGCTAGTAAAACATAAAGGTGTAAATAAGAATAGAAAATTCCTCCGAGAAACCCACCCATAAAGAAAAAGATGATAATTCTTAATCGAAGTCTAATGGTGGAGATTAGTTTATCCTGTTGTTCTCTCTTTTTGTAAAAAAATAATTGGGATAACTCAATCCCTAAATCTGTAAAAAGACCTGTCAAATGGGTAGTTCTCACTACTGCATTTGAAATTCTTGTTACTAATGAATTTTGTAAACCCATTGCAAAAAGTAAACTAAATGCAATTAAGTTAGAGTTATAGTTGATTAGATTTTGACCACAAAATGCAATAGTAAATAAAATTATGCTTTCAATTATTATTGGGATAATAAAAATAAATCTTTCATTTTTTGTTGCAATAATTTCTGTAAGCAAACTTGAAACAAATGATCCTAAAAAGAAAAAGAGAATGTAGAAAAAATAAATAAAACTTTCAGCAAAATGAAGTTTGAAAACTTCGTCAACAAAAAACGCAAAATGTCCTGTAACATTTGTTGTTAGTCGCTGCACGGATAAAAAGCCTACAACATTTACAATCCCTGCGACAAATGAAAGTAAAGAAGCAATTTTTTTATTGTGTCTTAACGTTCTTGTCTTTCCCTGATGCCTAAACATTATTTGAATTCGTATTTCCAGTACATATCATCTTTCTGTATATTTTAGTGGCTTTCGTAGCCTGACTGAATCAACAAAAGTTAGCCGTTCGATAGATTTTCATTCGGGTTAGAAATTGTCTGTCAGGCCGAAAATAGGCTGATTAGTTTTCCACTTGCCGCGCGTGAAATCGGGAATGTCGACCGGTTTGTTGTTGTCCGCAATGCTCTGCTCTGACAGAGGGCTAATGGCACTCCAGGCGGCTGCATCATACACGTCGATGGGTACTGGGCCTTTGGCTTTGACGGCTTCGATAAAGGCCCGCAAGACAAAAAAGTCGATGCCGCCGTGCCCGCCACTTTCGGCCATCTGCCCGTGCCGTTTCCAGAGAGGATGATCGTATTTTTCCTGATAGGGCGCGAACGACTCCCACGCGTGTGCCTTGGGCGACTTTCCTTCCAGATAGATTATATCGTTGTCGTCCATCCAGATGCCTTCGGTGCCCTGTGACCTGAACCCCAGCGAGTAGGGCCGGGGGGAGTTGGTGTCGTGCATAATCACAATGTTTTCGCCGTTGGCGCACTCGACCATGGTCGTGACCACGTCGCCGAGTTTGAAATTGACTTTAGCGTTGGGATGGTCTTTGCCACCCTTATCGACCACGTATTTGTGCAGACCCCGGCTTTTGGTAGCCATGCTCGTGAGTCGCACAAACTGGTTGCCCCGGTTAATGTTGAGCCAGTGTGCCACTGGTCCCAGCCCATGCGTGGGGTACAAATCGCCGTTGCGGTCAACGGAGTGCTGCGTGCGCCAACGAGCTTCGGAATACCCTTTTGCACCGAACTCCACGCCCCCGCCATATGCCTGTTTGCCGTTGTTGAACTTCACCTCGCGCAGATCGTGCTGGTAGCCGCAATGGGCGTAGGTCATCTCGCCGAACATCCCCTGACGTACCATGTTCAGCACCGCCAGTACATCGCGCCGGTAGCAGACGTTTTCCAGGATCATACACGGCATCCCGGTCTTTTCCGAAGTATCGACCAAATCCCACGACTCCTGCAACGTCACCGTGGCTGATACTTCTACGGCGGCATACTTCCCGGCTTTCATGGTGGCCACGGCCATCGGCACGTGCCATTCCCAGGGCGTGGCAATCACAACGCCGTCGAGGTCGGTACGTTTCAGCATCTGTAAAAACGCTTCGGGACCATTGCTGTACGCTTCGGGTTTTGCATGACCAGCTTTCTCGATCATACCGTTCGTTTGCCGGATGCTGTCGGGATCAATATCGCAGATGGCCGGAATTTGGACATCGCTGCGCAACAGGGCCTGCTGTATATGGCTGCGCCCCCGCTCGCCAACGCCAATGAACCCCAGCCTAACTTTATCGGCAACGGGTTTGGCGTGGGTCAGGATGGTTGGCAAAACGGATGCCGCTGCGCCGGTCAGCGCGGCTGCGCGAATAAACTGGCGACGGGTAGGAGACGGAAAAGGCATATCGGGAAAAGGTTATCGTTCACAAATAAACAATTTTACCCAACTACTACCACCAAACGCTCACGGGATAAGGTTGCCCAACTACAACCGGCTCGCCAATTTTTGGCGTAGCAACGGCAAAACCTACCTCGTCGGCCCGTTTGGTGATCCGTTGGATGGGTTCGTTCCAGGCATGATAGGCAAGTGCAAATTTACCCCAGTGAACCGGTAGCACCGCTTTAGCCTGCAAGTCCTGAGCCGCCGTAACCACCTCTTCGGGAAACAGATGGATGTTGGGCCAGTCGGCATTGTACTGCCCGCATTCCAGTATGGCCAGATCGAAGGGGCCGTGTTTCGCGCCAATCTGCGCGAAGTGCGTACCGTAACCCGAATCGCCACCTAGAAACAGTTTGTAGCCGGTATCGGGCGTGTTGCCGGGTAGCTCCAGCACGAACGATGTCCAGAGCGTTTTGCCGCGCGTCAGGCTCCGGCCCGAGAAATGCCGCACCGGGGTTGCCGTAAGCCGGATACCGTCGGTCAGGGTTTGCGTGTCGCCCCAGTCAAATTCGTTGATACTGCCCGGCGTGATGCCCCAGCGTTCGAGGTGCGCGCCTACGCCGAGAGCGGTGTAAAACTGCTTTACCCTCGGCGCAAGTTTAACAACCGTCTCGTAATCGAGGTGATCGTAATGGTCGTGCGAGAGAACGAGCAGATCAATAGCCGGCATATCGTCTGCGCCATATACATTGGTACCGGGAAACGCCCCGCCGAAGAAACTCACCGGCGAAGCATGACCGCTGAAGACCGGATCGACCAGTACGGTTTTACCGGCGTATTTGATGAGATACGACGAATGCCCGAACCACACCAGCGTCGGTACGTCGTCGGCGAGGGCGTTGAGGTCGGTTTTAACGGAGGGTAGGGGTGTTTTGGGGGTATTCAGGGGCGATTTGTTCATGTAATCACCGATCATGCCAATGTATGACGCGTCCTGCCGCATGACATCGGTAGGTTCGATATTCTGAAACGAGCCATGGCGGTAATTGGGGGATTGTTTCACTCGCGCCAGGCGGTCTTTAGCAGGGTCGGCTCCAAAAACGAGCGTTTTAAGAAAGCCATAACCGGCAACGGCTATGGTCGAAATAAGCAGGGCGGTAAAAAGCATAATAAATTTTAGACGGCTCATACAGGGCCAACGGGTGCGGCTAATGTTACGTTCTGAGGGCTACGGAACAAAGCAACAAACGGGTATGTTATAGATATAGGAGCGAGTGCTTTGTTTAATCTTTTTTAGAAAAGGATGAACAGAATACTCCCTGAGCGGGTTATTTACCTGCCATTTGCATACTAACGGGCCTTACACTTCTACGCCCTGCCGTCTGCCTGTGTTGTACACATACTTTGTAACGACAGGTTGATCGAACCATTTTTCGATTCACAATTATCATGGAAAATTACCCCGCTGGGGATGCTGCCGCCGGGCAGACCAGTTCGCCACGCGTTGCCGTGTTTCGAAAGGAACATTTCAACGCGGCTCACCGGCTGAATAACCCCAACTGGTCGGACGAGAAGAATGCCCGTGTGTACGGGAAGTGCAATAATACCAACTATCATGGCCACAATTATGACCTGATTGTTCAGGTTACGGGTGTAGTCGATCCTGAAATAGGGTACGTCATCGACATGAAGTTGCTGAGCGACCTCATAAAAGAGCATGTCACGGACCGATTCGATCATAAAAACCTGAATCTGGACACGGAGGAGTTTGCTGATCTGAACCCGTCTGCCGAAAACATTGCCATCATCATCTACAACATTTTACGTAATCAGTTGAGCGAGAGCCTGACCCTGAAAATAAGACTTTATGAAACCGAACGGAACTTCGTTGAATATCCCGCCTAACGGCACCCCTTCATTGAACGGAAACAACATGAACGGTAAACATCACAATGGCCATAATCACGATGAGCAACTCATTGATGACATTGGCGATGAACACGGCGCGGCTGCCATAGACACCCCCATGCGTCCCGATGCCTTCGACCTGGACAACGATACTAAAATCGACCTCATCGAAGAACACTTCCGCGAAATCATGGGCATTCTGGGCCTCGACCTCACCGACGACAGCCTGAAAGGATCGCCCCGGCGCGTGGCCAAGATGTACGTGACTGAAATTTTTCGCGGTCTCGACCCGGCCAACAAGCCGCTGCCCACCCTGTTCGAGAACAAGTTTCGTTACAATGAGATGCTTGTCGAGAAAGATATTCTGGTGCAGACCTACTGCGAACACCATTTTGTACCCGTCATTGGCAAAGCGCATATCGCGTACATTTCGAGCGGTAAAGTGATTGGTTTGTCAAAGCTGAACCGGATTGTGGAGTATTTCAGCAAACGCCCGCAGGTGCAGGAACGCCTGACGGTCCAGATTGCCGACGAACTCAAGAAAGTGCTGGAAACCGAAGACGTAGCCGTTATCGTGGATGCCAAGCACCTTTGCGTTTCTACGCGCGGAGTACATGACATAAACAGCTCAACCATCACGGCTGCTTACGGCGGTAAGTTCGAGGAAGATGCCACCCGCCAGGAGTTTCTGCGCTACATCGGCTGCTCGAACGTAACAATTTAAGTTAGTTATACAGTTGTAGAGTCATAAAGTTGTAAAGTTGGCTGACGCCAGTGTGTTTGTGCGTCAGCCAACTTTACAACTTTATGACCTTACAACTGCATAACTCTAAAAACATGAACGACAAAAACATCCTCATCATTGGCGCGAGTTCGGGCATTGGCCACGCGCTGGCGCAACAGCTTCAACAGGCCGGTGCCACACTCTTTACAGCGGGCCGTACCCAACCCGACGGTATAAACTCCACCCACATGACGTGGGACGTGACCAAAACCCCGGCCGCTGAGGCCCTCAACCAACTGCCCGACACCCTGCACGGATTGGTGTATTGCCCCGGTACCATTAACCTAAAACCGTTTCAGCGGCTCACCATCGAGGACTACCGCAACGATCTGGAGGTTAACGTACTGGGCGCCGTAGCGGCTATTCATGCCTGTTACGCGGCCATCAAAAAAACCAAGAATAGCAGTATTGTCCTTTTCAGCACCGTAGCGGCCAAACTTGGCATGGGCATGCACTCGTCGGTATCGGTCGCCAAATCGGCGGTAGAAGGATTGACCAAATCGCTGGCGGCAGAACTGGCTCCGTTCAACGTGCGGGTCAACGCCATTGCCCCCTCACTGACCGATACGCCCCTGGCCGGGTTCCTGCTGGGCGACGACAACAAGCGCGAAGCCGGTAACAAACGCCACCCGCTGGGCCGCGTGGGTACGCCAGACGACATTGCGGGCATGGCGGCCTATCTCCTTACCGACCCCGCCAGCTGGATTACCGGCCAAATCATCGGCATAGATGGCGGTATGGGCAGTTTGAAATAAAAACAGTAGAAAAGCAAAAGAGTGGGTATTTTCATGGTGATTCAACCCGGATACACCGTGAAATACCCGCTCTTTTTTTGCCTGTTCCTGCTGTTTACCAGCCTTACAACGCCCGCGCTGGCGCAAACCGCTCCGGTTTCCAAAACTTATACGTACCTAATTTAACGTGAACTCGTGCCGGGCCTGACCATTCAGGACACGCTGAGCGTGGAACGCGATTGGCGGGCCATCAATCGGGCGGCAGCCGCGCAGGTGGCGCAGAATTTGCTACGCGGCTGGGCGTTTTCGGTCCTGGTGGTTCCAAAAGGCACTGAGAAGAGGTATGATTTTGCCATTGCCCGGCCCGTCATCAATCTGAACCTTTCGAGGAATTTACTACGCCACTGGCTGTTACCAAAAAATAAGCGAAGGCCCGAAGTTATTGCCCCTGTATTAGGGTGGATAATGTGGCAGTTTGGTACTAATTTCTTCGCTAATTTTGAGAAAACGCTACCCAATCATGTCAGCTACGGATATAAAAACAACCTTGTACCGGCAAATTGATGGTATTCAAAAGGAGGAAGACCTACAGGACTTGCTGTTGACGGTTAACGAATTCTTGAGCCATCGAAGTGAGCAACAAACCGAATCGCCTGCCTTAATTGCTCAATTGGAGCGAGCGTTAGAATCTGTCAAAGCCGGAAACACGAGATCGAATGAGGATGTGATGAAGAAGACGAAGGAATGGCTTACACAATAGCATGGGGCCAGGAAGCCGAAGGAAATTATCACGCTATTATCTCCTATTTGTTGGACGTATATAGTTTTGATGTTGCAGATCGCTTCACCGAATCGATTATGGCCAAAGTGACGCTATTGGAGCATTCACCTTGTGCTGGATTCCCGACGTGGAGATGTAATTCTATAAAATCAAGAAAGATGTATGATTGTGCAGGCTATCAGTAGCTCATCATTCATATTTTTCCATAATAAAAGCCCCGTCCTGAATCAGGACGGGGCTTTTATTATGTTGATCGAGTTATTACTTCACCTCCTCATACGGTACGTCCGATACGTCTCCTTCGGTGGGCTGACCCTGGCCCTGGTCGGGGTTGCCGTTGTTCTTGCCGCCGAAACCGGCACCGTCCATCGGATTGGCCTGGTCGTTGGTGGCACTGTACATTTCCTGCGAGGCTGCGCCCCAGGCCGTGTTCAGCTTTTCGAGGGCTGCGTCAATGGCGGCTCCGTCGCGTGAGCTGTGGGCGGTGCGGAGTTCGCCGAGAGCGTCTTCGATGGCCGTTTTGTTGGGGGCCGAGAGTTTATCGCCGTATTCTTTCAACTGCCGTTCGGTCTGAAAAATCATCGAGTCGGCGGCATTGACTTTCTCAACGGTTTCGCGCTCGGCTTTATCGGCGGTTTCGTTCGCCTTGGCTTCTTCGCGCATCCGGGCGATGTCGGCGTCGCTCAGGCCGCTCGATGCCTCAATCTTGATCCGCTGCTCTTTGCCGGTGCCTTTGTCTTTGGCCGTTACGTTCAGAATACCGTTGGCGTCCACGTCGAAGATCACTTCAATCTGCGGCACACCACGCTGCGCGGGTGGGATGTCGGACAGGATAAACCGGCCTAACTGGCGGTTCTGCTGCGCCATGGGCCGCTCACCCTGCAATACGTTGATCTCTACGCTTGGCTGATTGTCCGACGCCGTCGAGTAGGTTTCAACCTTCTTGGTCGGAATCGTGGTGTTGGCGTCGATCATCTTGGTAAATACGCCACCCATCGTCTCGATACCCAACGAAAGCGGGATCACGTCGAGGAGCAGAACGTCTTTCACCTCACCCGTCAGCACACCGCCCTGCACCGCAGCACCAATGGCTACGGCTTCGTCGGGGTTAACGGCTTTGGAGGGCTTCTTGCCGAAGAGTTTCTCTACTTCTTCCTGTACTTTCGGAATCCGGGTCGATCCACCCACCAGAATGATCTCGTCAATCTGACTGGCGCTCAGCCCGGAGTTTTTCAGCGCACGGCGGCAGGGTTCCAGACTCCGCTGAATGAGCGAATCGGCCAGCTGCTCAAATTTGGCGCGGCTCAGCGTCCGAACGAGGTGCTTTGGAATGCCATCGACCGGCATAATGTACGGCAGGTTGATCTCCGTCGAGGTCGAGCTGGACAGTTCAACCTTGGCTTTTTCGGCGGCTTCTTTCAGCCGTTGCAGGGCCATCGGGTCTTTCCGCAGGTCGATGTTCTCGTCTTTCTTAAACTCGTCGGCCAGCCAGTCAATAATAACCTGGTCGAAGTCGTCACCACCGAGATGTGTATCGCCGTCGGTTGCTTTTACTTCAAACACTCCGTCGCCGAGTTCAAGGATCGAAATATCGAACGTACCGCCACCGAGGTCGAATACCGCAATTTTCTGATCTTTATTCGTCTTGTCGAGACCGTAGGCCAGGGCGGCTGCGGTTGGCTCGTTGATGATTCGCTTCACCTCAAGGCCGGCAATCTGGCCCGCTTCTTTAGTGGCCTGCCGCTCGGCGTCGTTAAAATAAGCCGGTACTGTAATCACGGCTTCGGTAACGGTTTGGCCGAGGTAGTCTTCGGCGGTCTGCTTCATTTTTTGCAGAATCAGGGCCGAGAGTTCCTGGGGTGTATATTGACGGTCGCCAATTCTAACGCGGGGCGTGTCGTTAGGCCCTTTCTCTACGTTGTAGGCAACGTTTTTGATTTCGTTGGTTACCTCGTTGTAGCGTTTCCCCATGAACCGCTTGATAGAGGAGATCGTATTGTGTGGGTTGGTGATAGCCTGACGTTTGGCGGGTGCGCCAACTTTGCGCTCACCGTTGCCATTGTCCATGAAAGCCACGACCGACGGCGTGGTGCGGGCACCTTCGCTGTTTGGGATAACAACGGGTTCGTTGCCCTCCATCACGGCTACGCACGAGTTTGTGGTGCCTAAGTCAATACCGATGATTTTTCCCATGATGAGTAATTCTATATGGTTTAGTTTCTTGCTCTGAGGCCTGTCTCAGTGACAGACATTACCTACCCATCAATACAAATGCCAGCCCGTGGTTTTATTCTAATTGCTGTCAGATTGACAGTATATGCCGATTTTACGGGCCAAAGTGACGGAATCTTTCAGCCTCAAATCGCTAACTCAAACGCTTCTTAGTGAACAGTAAGCGGCTTGTGATGAATAACGCGCAGTGGATAGATCGTAGATTTGTTGCCATTTTATGATAAAAAAATCCCCGGCTACGTATGGCCGGGGATTGTACTATAAAATAAGGACTGAATGTTGACGACTATTTTCCGAACAGGCCGCCGAGCATTCCGCCCAGGCCACCACCGCCACCCTGTTGGCCAACAACACGCATGAGGTCGTTCATATCGAGTTTTCCATCAGCCATAGCCGAACCTGCCATACCCATCCAATCTACACCCTGATTGCCGGTAGCAGCCCCAAGAATGCTGTTTCCATCGATACTATTGTCATTGGGGTCGGATGCTTTGTGCATCAGTTTGCTTAATACCATTGGCACTACAGCACTGGCTACAGACATGGCTACCGCCGGAGAGATGCCCAGCTTCTGCATCAGACTCTGCTCTACGTGCTGCTGCACACCACTTGTAACCGGGTTATCCTGCACACCCTGACCACCACCCGTGACCATACCGAGCAGATTGCCCAGACCACCGCCCTGTGCCTGCTGACCCAGACCGCCCATGATACTTTCGGTGATGGTCTGCATGACATCGTTGTTCTTCTCGTTCGGAATAGCCGGATTCTGCACGACTGCCTGGCCAGACTGCTGCTGTACCAGATTCATTAATGTTTCAAACATATTTTTCTTGTTTAGTAAACGATGTAAACTGATTTCATCCGTAAAAGTAGGGTTCCTGTACAACTTTTTGCTGAATGCGTTCTACTTTTACCCTGCCTTTTCTGACGAAACACAGCCCCGCTATGACGAATAATGACGTTGAACGTAACAGTTCGCCAGTAAATGATGAACCATTCAAGCAGGCCGTTTCTCCCCTTCTTACGGACTTGCTCTACCCCAGCGAATCCGATGAGCCGTTCGAAGCTGTATCATGTTACCTCGACCAGCCTGAGCCGCTTACTGTTAGCCAGATAAAAGACTGGCAGATGTTACCCCCGTCGGTTTACGTGGAAGAACGACCCGAAGCAGAATTCTGGGAACCCGTAGTGACGGAGCAGGATTGGTACGGAGACGAGGAGAATGCCCGCACGGCCAGTTTTCAGAAACTGCATGCCTTTATCACTACGACCCTTACTAACCGGCAGGTGTTTTACGTGGGTCAATCCGAAATGGATGTGTACCTGCTTGGTCAGCCCACAACCGGCCAACGGGTTGGTATTAAAACCAAAGTGGTGCAGACATAGAAGGGGTCCTGGTTTGTAGTCGATTAAAACAGGAAAAGCCTGACTATACAGCTAGGCTTTTCCTGTTTCAATCATAGCTGTTTACTTTACCTGATTCACCACGGCAGCAAATGCTTCGGGGTGGTTCATGGCCAGATCGGCCAGCACCTTACGGTTGAGTTCGATGTTCGTTTTGCTGAGCGAACCCATAAAAACCGAGTACGACATGCCTTGTTGACGTGCTCCGGCGTTAATGCGCTGAATCCAGAGACTCCGGAAGTCGCGTTTCTTGGCCCGGCGGTCGCGGTACGAATACAGCAGGGCTTTCTCAACGGCGTTTTTGGCAACCGTCCATACATTTTTGCGCCGGCCATAGAATCCTTTGGCAAGCTTCATTACTTTTTTCCGACGCGCCCGTGAGGCTACGTGATTGACGGAACGTGGCATAATTTTTTGTTTTTTGACACAGGCGACAAGGCAGTTATCGGTTATCAGTGAGCAGTTATCAATGGCTACGCCATCCGAAGAACTGGTTACTGATTACTGGTCACTGTCCACTGTACTTAAGGCCTTTCGTCGGGTGAAACGTGAAACCAGGACGCTACTGCATCCTTTTTTAATCCTGAAACCTAAGGTTGAAAGCCTCAGGTTAGACGTTCAGCAACGCCTTGATACGACGCTCGTCTGCCTTAACTACCAGCGTGTCGTGCACTAAGTTGCGTTTTTGCTTGGTCGTCTTTTTAGTCAGGATGTGACTGTGGAAGGCGTGCTTCCGCTTGATTTTTCCGGTACCGGTCAGCTTAAATCGCTTCTTGGCACCTGAATTGGTTTTTACTTTTGGCATTATCGTAACCGCTGATTGTGGTAAAATAAGTAAACAGGGCGCAAAGATAAGAAAAAACGGTTTACGATATTCAGTTTACGCGGGCTGACGTACGAAATCAATCGTGTTAGCCCGCGTAAGCTGCGTACCGTAAACCGTTAAACTATTTTTTTGGCGCTACCACCTTTGGCGATAGAAACATGCTCATGCGCTTACCTTCGAGTCTGGGTTCAGATTCTACCTTGCCGTACTCTTCAAGTCCTTTGGAGAACCGGTCCAGCAGTTGAAAACCGCGGTCTTTGAAAACAATGGCCCGGCCAACGAATTGTACGTAGGCTTTCACTTTAGCGCCTTCTTTCAGGAAGTTGATGGCGTGCTTGAGCTTGAAATCGAAGTCGTGATCGTCGGTGTTGGGGCCAAACCGAATCTCTTTGATGACGACTTTAGTAGCGTTGGCCTTGATTTCTTTCTGCTTCTTCTTCTGCTCGTATTTGAACTTGGAGTAGTCAACAATACGGCAAACGGGCGGAACGGCGTTGGGCGATACCTCCACAAGATCGAGGTTCTGGGCTTTTGCCATAGCCTGCGCCTTGTTGGTTTCATAGACGCCCTGCTCTACATTCTCACCGACCACCCGTACTTCGCGGGCCAGGATGCGCTCATTTACTTTGTACGGTTCTTCAACCACGCGACGTGGTGGTCTGCGTTGGGGTAATGCCATATTTTGTGTTTAGTGTGCTATTTTGATTCGTTTGGATAACATGACCTACTTCAAAAAGTTCGGGAATATACGCACGGGCCGTCTAACTGTTCAAAGTTTCGACCATAAATCTTGAACAATCAAACATCGACCAGTTAAACCTTAACCTCAGCCTGAAACAATGCTATGAACTCGTCGATAGACATTGTGCCCACGTCGCCCTGGCCTTTGCGACGGACGGATACCTGCCGGTCAGCGGCTTCTTTCTCACCCACAATCAGCATGAAGGGTACTTTACTGATTTCGGCATCGCGGATTTTACGGCCAATCTTCTCATCGCGCTGATCAACTACACCCCTGATGTCGTGTTCCTGAAGGGCGAAGAATAGTTCGTTGGCGTAGTCTTCGTATTTCTCCGAGATGGGCAGAATCGAAATCTGATCGGGCGAGAGCCAGAGCGGGAAGTTACCCGCCGTGTTCTCGATCAGGATGGCAATGAACCGCTCCATAGACCCGAACGGTGCGCGGTGGATCATGACGGGACGGTGCTTCTGATTGTCGGCCCCAACGTACTCCAGCTCAAAACGGTTGGGCAGGTTGTAGTCGATCTGTACCGTACCTAACTGCCACTTCCTGCCCAGCGCATCGCGCACCATGAAATCGAGTTTAGGGCCGTAGAAAGCGGCTTCGCCGAGTTCGGTAACGGTTTTCAGCTCTTTTTCGGCGGCTGCCTCGATGATGGCTGATTCGGCTTTCTCCCACAGCTCATCTGAGCCGATGTATTTGGCTTTGTTATTGGGGTCACGGAGCGAAATCTGCGCACTGTACTCGTTGAAACCCAGCGATTTAAATACGTACAGCACCAGGTCAATTACTTTCATGAATTCTTCTTTAACCTGATCGGGGCGGCAGAAGATGTGGGCGTCGTCCTGCGTAAAGCCCCGCACCCGGGTGAGGCCGTGCAACTCACCCGATTGCTCGTAACGATACACCGTACCGAACTCGGCCAGCCGCAGGGGAAGGTCGCGGTAGGAGCGGGGGCGGGTTTTATAGATTTCGCAGTGGTGCGGGCAGTTCATGGGTTTCAGCAAGAACTCCTCGTTTTCGTCAGGCGTTTTGATGGGCTGAAACGAATCTTCGCCGTACTTGTCCCAGTGGCCTGACGTAACGTAAAGCTGCTTGCTGCCAATGTGGGGCGTCACCACGGGCAGGTACCCGGCCCGCGTCTGGGCCTTCCGAAGAAAATTCTCCAGCCGCTCACGCAACATGGCTCCTTTGGGCAGCCACAGTGGCAAACCAGCCCCAACTTTCTCCGAAAAAGCGAACAGGTCGAGTTCCTTACCAAGCTTGCGATGATCGCGCTTTTTAGCTTCTTCGAGCAGGTGCAAATATTCGTCGAGTTCCTTTTGCTTGGGAAACGTAACGCCGTAGATACGGGTAAGCTGCTTATTTTTTTCGTCGCCCCGCCAATAGGCACCGGCCACGTTCATAAGCTTGGCTGCTTTGATAAAGCCCGTGTTCGGGATGTGTGGTCCCCGGCAGAGGTCGGTAAAGTTGCCCTGTGTATAAAATGTGATGCTACCGTCTTCAAGACCGTCAATCAGGTCGAGCTTATAGGGATCGCCTTTCTCTTCAAAATACGTGATGGCGTCGGCTTTGCTGACTGGTTTGCAGGTGTATGCCTGTTTTTGACGGGCCAGTTCCAGCATTTTATCTTCTACTTTCTTGAAGTCTTCCTGCGAAAACGATTGACCACCGAGGTCAACGTCGTAGTAAAAACCTGTTTCTATGGCCGGGCCGATGCCGAATTTCGTACCGGGATACAACGCTTCGAGGGCTTCGGCCAATAAGTGGGCGGACGAGTGCCAGAACGTGGCTTTGCCATCGGTATCGTTCCAGGTCAGGAGTTGCACCTGAGCATCTTCATGGATGGGAGCGGTGGCATCCTGCACCTTGCCGTTGACACGGGCAGCCAGTACGTTCCGGGCCAGCCCTTCGCTGATTTGGGTGGCAATGTCCAGTCCCGTTGCTCCTTTTGGGTATTCTCGAACGCTCCCGTCGGGCAGCGTCACGCGGATTTGTTGGTCCTGCGCAATCATTGGTTGGTTGGTTTATTGGTTTCTGCGGCCTGCCTACAACTGCAGGCTGCGTAATGGTTCTGCGCAAGTATCGTGCCTCGTGCAGAAATAGAATAGAACTCAGTTTATTGGCTTCACCGTTCGCTGGAGAGAGTCGCTATGACCCGACAGTACCCGCGTCCGGGGTTCTATCGGTTGGATCATGATCCGGGACGTATCGGATCTGGCCCGTTTAATGGCTGTTTCTGGCAAGGACTCTTCGGGCAAAAGTACGGGGTTAGCCGGATATCCGACGTACTGCCGGCGTGTTGACCTCCATAAACCAGCGGATGCCTGCCGGTCTCCGGGGTTTTGCTGGGTGGCTTTGGTGTAAGCCGTAATGGCCTGATCGTACTGCCGCAGCTGTTCGTAGCAGTAGCCAATGTAGGTGTCGATCCGGGGAAACTGGGGACGCAGTTGCTGTACTTTCTGGTAGTTAGTCAGGGCGGTGTAATAGTTGCGGTATTTCTGGCTGATGAGACCCATCTGGAAATGGGCCTGATAATATCCGGGTTGCAATACAAGGGTACGCTGGTAGCAAAACATGGCACTGTCGAGCCGGTTGGTAGCGTGGTAAATAAGCCCCCGTCCGTACTGGAGCCGGGCATTATTGGGGAAATACCGAATCGCCTGCCCATTGTAGGCCATAGCCGCGTCCAGATTACCCAGCACCCTGTACACCGTGGCCAGTTGATTATACGTCTCCAGATAACGCGGTTTGAGTTGCAGCGACCGCTGATAAAGCTCAATAGCCCGCGCGGTATCACCCTGTCTGGCAGCCATCAGTCCCGTAAAAAAATAAGCTTCACCATCGTAAGGAGCCATCTGCAGGGCTTTGGCAATATACAGTCGGGCCTTATCGTACTGCTGTTGCTGCTGGAGCAGATCGCCCTGTAGCGTGTATAATTCGGGCGAGTTGATGCCAAGAATTTCGGCGCGCTGCGCATCGGCAAGGGCGTTGGCGGGCTGCCGCAATTCGCGCAGAACCTGCGCCCGGGTCAGGTAGTACGACCCGGCATTGGCGTTACGGTTAATGGCTTCGTTTATGTCGTCGAGAGATTTGGCTGGCTGCCCGAGCGTCAGAAAAAGTGCGGCTCGTTTGGCATACGCTGAAGCAGGAGATGACGTATTGATAATCCGGGTCAGCGCATTCAGTGTACCCGTTACCCGGCTGCTATCATCCGGTCTGGGATAGGCTGGTATGCGCGCTGACTGCCGGTCATCCGGGCCACAGGCGAGACACAATCCGCTCAAAAGAAGGACTAAGCAACGGCGCATCGACTTACTCATTGAGCAAAGATACAGAGCTGAACCGGTAGAATACGCCCAGCGGCAGGCGTTTGTGGTAGTTGTCGGTCAGGTACAATTCACCCCACTCGGCGTTGGGTACCGAGTCTGCTGTTTGCCGCATGAGGTTGTCCAGAATCAGCGACGAAAACCCCAGCGAATACAGATTAATGATGAAAAAGAAACGGGTATCGTCCAGCAAAGCGGTGCAGGCCTTGAGCAGGTCGTTGAGTTGTTCTTCCAGCACCCATTTTTCGCCGTCGGGACCGCGCCCGTAGGCGGGTGGGTCCAGAATGATGCCATTGTACCGATTACCCCGCCGTAGTTCGCGCTTCACAAACTTAACGGCATCGTCAACTACCCAGCGTACGTTATCCAGACCGCTCTGTTCCATATTCTCGCGCGCCCAGCTGATGACCGGTTTCACGGCGTCGACGTGCGTTACGTCGGCACCTGCCTGCCGGGCCGCCAGCGATGCCCCACCCGTGTAGGCAAACAGGTTCAGAACCTTCGGCTGAGGCATGTTAAACGCCCTGATCTGATCGTAGATATACGCCCAGTTGTTAGCCTGTTCGGGAAAAATACCCACATGCTTAAACGTTGTCAGCGCCAGTTTAAACGTCAGATTCAATCCCTGCTGCTGAAACGCAATCGTCCAGGGATCGCGCATGGTGGGTTTGATCTGCCAGTCGCCCCGTTCCGGCGACTGGCGGTCGCGGGTGAACGTAGCGTGGGCGCGTTGATCCCACTCAGCATCAGACAACGATTTATCCCAGATCGCCTGTGGTTCGGGTCGGGCCAGAACGTAGAGGCCGAATCGCTCGAGTTTGGTAAACTTGCCGGAGTCAATCAGTTCGTAGTCAGACCAGGGGGCGGGGGTTATTAGCTGCATATTGTAATGGGCGAATGAGTGAATGGGCGAATGAGTGAATAGGCTGGCGCGAGTAGTATGCCGCCGGAGGTATTCACTCATTCGCCCATTCGCTCATTCACAATTGATTGTCCAAGTTTCAGGATCAGTTCAAACTCGTCGGTGCGAACAGGCATCACCGACAGGCGTGACTGTTTGATAAGACCCATATTGGCCAGGAGTGGTTCAGCCTTGATTTGCGAAAGGGTAACGGGTTTGCTTAACGCCATGACCGGCTCCAGATCAACCACTACCCAGCCAAACTTTGTTTGCGCCGGATCGTCGGCTACGGTAGGGTCGGGATAGGCTCCGCGTACAACTTTGGCCAGACCTACCACCCCGGGTCTGGTAACGCTGTGGTAAAATAAGACCTGATCGCCGGGTTGCATGGCCCGCAGATTATTACGTGCCTGATAGTTGCGAACGCCATCCCAAACAGCGCGCCCCTGCTCCGTGAAATGATGCCACCCGTACGTATCGGGTTCTGATTTAACGAGCCAGAAGTTCAATTGTGAATGATAGAATGAGTGAATTCGGAGTCGGTATGCCGAAGCGTACCGGCTCCAAATCAATAATAGTCGTCGTTTTCGCGGCTTTGGCCAAAGGGGGAGCCGTAGGGGTCGTCTTCTTCCTGAAGAGGTACTCCTGCCCGACCAACCTGAAGTATTTTTTTGAGAATCATGATCTGTCCCGTATGATACAGGTCATGGTTGACAATGCCGTGCAGCATGTCATAGTAGGTATAGCCACGGCCGGGAACGATATCTTCCAGAAACTCATCGTCGTCGCGTTTGTCTAACTCGTTGATTAGCTCTTCCTGACTCAGACTCAGTTCCATTTGAAGGGCTTCCCACTCAAAACCATCGATTCGATCGGGTAAGGCACCAAAATCTTTGGCGGGCGTGGTAATGTCAAAATCAGCGTCTCCCTGCATCTTTTTTACGCAGAAAATACGCCAGCTTGTCATATGAAAAACCAGTTCGGCAATGGTATGCGTGTTGGGCGTAACCCGTCGACCAGCCAGTTCGGGCGTTACTTCGCGCAGGACCTCAACCACCGAGGGGCCATGCCAGGCTTCCTCGCTCTCGTAGGTTGTATTAAGCAGGTCAATGATCCGTATGAGTTCGTCGTTTGGAACCATAGTGTAGTAAAAAACTGATGCTGGGTTAATAAAGGGCAGATACCCTTATAACCAGCAGCGATATATTGTGTTAGTGCAGAACTTGTTTTTTCCTCGTCAGGATGCCTGGTTATGGCATCGCTGATGCGCTAAAGAATATGGCAAAGGTACGCTTATATCGACATCCTGTACTAGAAAGGCTCTAATCAAAGACGCTCGTACTCCCGAGGGTTAGCTGACATACCGAAAAATAAATCTTACACTCTACAGAATACGTAAGCTACCTGACTTACGGCTAAATACCTTACTTTACCCTTGTTATCGACAACGCAAGTATATGTACAGCGCTTTACCTTGAATTAATTAAGATTTTTCGGGTAAAGTGCCAAAATACAGGTGGTGTAGATAATAACTAACCCATATCTCATATACTCTCATAAATGCCATGAACCATCATCAATTGAAGGATGAAGAACTAATTCGTATGCACCTAAGTACCGAGGAGAGTAATTATTTTGGAGCGCTCTACAACCGGTACGTAACCAAAGTTTATCGGCGGTGCCTGTCGCTAATCAAAGACACGACGAAAGCCGAGGACTTTACGCACGACATTTTTCTGCGTGTACACGGCAATCTGAGCAATTTCCGCGAGCAGGCTACCTTCTCGACCTGGCTGTATTCCATCTCCTATAATTATTGTATGGATCAGCTACGGACCGCCAGCCGAATCTCTCTGATTGAAATTGGACCGGATTATGACCGTGCAGCCACTGATAACACCGATAAGGAGCTGCTGGAAATACAGTTTCAGCAGTTGTCGCTGATTCTACAGTCTATTTCGCCCGACGAAACCGAAATGTTGCGCCTGAAGTATGAAGATGGCCTTGACATCCGCGCCATTGCCGAGCGCTTCGCCCTGAAAGAAAGTGCGGTGAAGATGCGACTCAAACGAACCCGCGATAAAGTTCGCCGTCTCTACGGTCAGCAATACATGCCCCTGAGCTGAGTAGACATTTGTTCTACTATTGTTTACCAATCCGAAATGACGGTGGATCTATCCTGCGTTAGTTACGGCGTTGGCCGCCACCGGTATGCCTGCTTATCAATGGCCCGCATGGTGCACAGTATACCATTGAGGTGGTCATATTCGTGCTGAATCAGTTCGGCTGTGCGCCAGTCTGTTACGGGCCAGGTATGAGGTTGCCAGTGTTGGTCGCGGTAGGTGATGGTAAGCCGCCGATGGCGCTGAACGCGTACCAGAAGGTTTGGGAAACTCATGCAGTCGTCCCAGAGTTCGTCGGTTTCGTCGCTCAAATCAACCAGTTCGGGATTGATAAGGACGCGGGGACGGTCTGTATTGAGATAAAATAGTCGTTTCATGATACCGAGCTGCGGGGCTGCAATGCCCCTGCCAAACCGGTATGTGGCGCGTATGTCTTCCATCACAGCGTGTAAATCGGCTACCCAGCCCGGTACAAGGGGCAATTCGTCGGGGCGCACGGGTTCGCAGGTTTCGTACAGGCGCGGGTCGCCCAGCAACAGCAGATCAGCGATGGTTTTCATGGGGCAAAAAAGGGGAAACCGTTAAGTTTTACCATAAAGCATCGCTGAGCGTATCGACCAGTCGGTCCATTTCTTCGCCGGTGTTGAAATAATGGGGCGAGATACGCAGGGCGGCTGTGGTCATGCCTTTTCGCCCATAATCTATGATAGCCCCGCCATACACGCTCAGTGACGTATTGATGTGTTCGGTCAATAGGCGCGTTTTCAATCTGGCAGCCGGTTTATGGTCGCTGACGAGGGTGATGATGCTGGACAGATGCGTTCCTTCGTCCAGTAGCCGAACGCCGGGCAACGCGCTTAGTTTGGGGCGTAGTGTCGCACAGAGTTCGGCGTTCCGCTGTGCAATGTTTTCTAGCCCCACAGTCAGGGCGTACCGGTGGGCTTCGGCGGCACCCAGTACCAGCGCGTACGAAAACTCCCAATCCTCAAACCGCACTGCCGTTGGCTCCAGCCGAAACGTGTTGGCCGATTCCCAGCCTGCGCCATGCAGATCAACGAACAGGGGCGCGTACCCGTCCTGCAGCACCCGGTCCGATACGTAGAGGAAACCTATCCCGCGCGGGCCACGCAGAAACTTGCGGCAGGTAGCACTCAAAAAATCGCACTGTATCTGCATCACATCCACCGGTAACTGCCCCACCGACTGGCAGGCATCCACCAGATACAGCACGTCATGTTCCCGGCACAACGCCCCAATTGCCGCCACCGGCTGCACCAGCCCGGAGTTGGTCGGTACATGGGTGACGGCCACCAGCCGGGGCCTCAACTCCCGTATTTTAGCGGCCATATCATCTACCGACACGCCATTATTGAGTTCGTCTTCGGCCCGGACCACGCGGATGCCATAGCGTTTTTGTAGCGACAGAAAGGCGAGCTGGTTGGAGACGTAGTCATTGTTGGTGGTCAGGATAACGTCGTCCCGCCTGAACGGAATGGCCGATAGGGCGCGGGCGTAGGCATCGGTGGCGTTGGACGTCCCGGCAATATTCTCCGGCTTCGCGTTCAGCAGATCGGCGGTGGCGGTGTAAAAGCCCCGGATGGCATCTTTACGAAGTTCGGCGGCTTCGTACCCGCCCATCTGTGCTTCGAGCGCAATGTGGCCCGTAATGGCATCGATTACCGGCTGCGGCATGAGCGAGGCCCCGGCACTGTTAAAATGGGTAACGTACTGGGTGCCGGGTGTATCGGCGCGGAGGGCAGGCAGGTTGATCACGGATGCAGAATGTCGGCCAGCGCAATGACCCGCAGGCCGGGTATAGTCAGGAAATCGGTGGTATTGTTCGTCAGGACGGGCAACTCGTAGATCAGAGCGGTAGCCGCAATGATGGCGTCGCCGGGCGAACGTTTACGTTGCTGCTTGAGCCGGATGGCTTGAGTAACGATACTGCTGGTAATAGGCAGGATCTCCGCACTTTGGAAATACTCCTCAAAAAGTTGTTTGTCTTCCGGTAATAACCGATTGAAACCCAGCACTTCGAGGGTTGAGAACAGTGAAACCCGAACCACATCCTCATTGGCCTGAAGGTAGCGGGCTAACGAGACATATTCAGGCTTTATGGAATAGATAAGGATGTTACTGTCGAGTATCATTCCTCCCGGCCATCAAGTACCCGCTCTTCACTACGAATTTCGCGCTGCCATTCTGATGGATCGCCAAACGACTTGCCCCCCCCTCCGGCTTGAATGATACGCTCCAATACCGCGCTCAATCGTTCTCTGGGAGTGACCTGCTTACGTTCAACCAACCGTCCGCTTAAACGCGGAAGCAATTGGAGTAGTAAAGCCTCACCTTCATCAGAATCCATTTCAATCACTAACTGGCTCATAGCTTGTCTTTTTTCAGCAAGATAATGAAAATCAGCCCGGAACCGTGTCGTGCAGACTGGCCAGCCGCAGGCTCACGGCCCGCTTGTGCGCGTCGAGCGATTCGGCCTCGGCCATGACTTCTACCACGGGGCCGAGAGCCTGTAGCCCTTCGGGCGTAATGTGCTGAACGGTGATTTTTTTGACGAAGCTGTCCAGCGATACGCCACTGTAGGCCCGTGCAAAGCCGTTGGTGGGTAGTGTGTGGTTGGTACCCGACGCGTAGTCACCCGCCGACTCGGGCGTGTAGTTGCCCAGAAAGATAGACCCGGCGTTGATGATCCTGTCCGCCACGGCTTCGGCATCGGCAACGCTCAAAATCAGGTGTTCGGCGGCATACTGATTCAGCAGGTCAATAGCATCCTGCTGCGTGTCTACCAGAATGGCTTTGCTGTTGGCTAAGGCTTTGGCGGCTACTCCGCGCCGGGGGAGTCTGCTCAACTGCGAGCCAATGGTCAGGTTAACGCTGTTGACCAGTTTTTTACTGGTCGATACCAGCAGCACCTGCGAGTCGGCCCCGTGTTCGGCCTGCGAGAGCAAGTCAGCCGCCACGAACGACGGCACGGCGGTATCATCGGCATAAACGGCTACCTCGCTCGGACCGGCGGGCATGTCGATGGCCATGCCTTCTTTGGCGGCCAGCATCTTGGCCGCCGTAACGTACTGGTTGCCCGGACCAAAAATCTTATCGACGCGTGGTACTGATGCGGTGCCGTAGGTCATGGCCGCAATGGCCTGCGCCCCGCCCAGCCGAAACACCCGCGTGACGCCCACGAGACGGGCCGCGAAGAAAATGGCCGGGTGATTGCCGGGTGTACACAGCACTACCTCGCGGCAACCCGCCAGTTGCGCCGGAACGCCCAGCATCAGCACGGTGCTAAATAGCGGAGCCGTGCCACCGGGAACGTACAGTCCCACCCGCTCGATGCCCACACTTTTGCGCCAGCAGGTAACGCCGGGCATGGTTTCTATTTTTTGAACCGGCTGTTTCTGCGCTTCGTGAAAGACCCGGATGTTCTGATACGCCTGTCGGATGGCGTCTTTCAGCTCGTCGGATAGCTGTGCTTCGGCGGCATCGAGTTCGTCGGTACTGACTTCCAGTCCATTGGCGGTTAAATCAACGTTATCGAATTTCTTCGTCAGCGCAACCAGAGCCGGGTCACCCTCTGCCCGTACCTGAGCCATAATGGGAGCGACTACGGTCTCAATCTGCTGCGTTGACTGCATGGGCCGGGCCAGCAGCGCGGGCCACTCGGCGCGGTTGGGGTAGGGGATGATGTTCATTTTAAATTCAATAGATCATTTTCTCGATTGGGATGACCAAAATGCCTTCGGCGCCGGCGGCCCGGATGGCTTCTATGTTTTCCCAGAATTCGTTCTCGTTCAGTACCGAATACACCGAACTCCAGCCTTTGGTTGCCAGCGGGGTTATGGTTGGGCTGCGCATGCCGGGCAGGAGGGACGTAATTTTTTCCAGGGCGTGATTGGGCGCGTTGAGAACAATGTATTTGTTGTTTTTGGCCACCTGCACAGCCTTGATACGAAACAGCAGCTTGTCGACCAGAGCCTGTTTCTCCTCGATCAGGCTGGGTGGGGCAATCAGCACGGCTTCGGATCGGAAAATGGTCTCTACCTCCTGCAACCCGTTGCTCAGCAGTGTACTGCCCGAGCTGACAATGTCGCAGATGGCTTCGGCCAGGCCAATGCCCGGCGCAATTTCGACCGAACCGCTGATTTCGTGGATATGGGCCATAACGCCCTGCTCACCGAGGTATTTACCCAGCAAATTGGGGTATGAGGTGGCAATGTTCTTACCGTTCAGACTGCTCAGGCCCGACCAGTCGTTGCCACGCGGAATGGCAATGCTCAGGCGGCATTTGGAAAAACCCAGCCGATGAATGGTTTGTACCGAACGACCACTCTCGATGGCTACGTTTTCGCCTACGATGCCGAGGTCGGCTACGCCATCTTCCACGTAGCCGGGGATGTCATCGTCGCGCAGGAAGAGAAATTCGGCGGGGAAATTGGATGAAATGGATTTGAGTTTACCGGTGCCATAATCGAAGCGGATACCGCATTCTTTGAAAAGCTGGTACGAGTCTTCGCTCAGCCGACCGGACTTTTGCAGGGCAATACGTACAGAAACAGACATGAATCAATTGAAAAAAAAACCACCGCTTAGGCTGTACGAACAACGGAGCCGAAAGTTGGTGAGCGGTTGGGAAGCACAAAAGTACGTAAAAACGGGCTTCTCTGGCAGTAATATAGCCCATTGCCCCTGTTCTTACGCGCCCCGATTAAAAGGGCAGCTTACCCAGATCAACGTTACCACCTGTCAAAATGATTCCTACTTTTTGCCCGGTAAACTGGTCTCTGTATTTCAGCACAACAGCCAGTGGTACGGCACAGGACGGCTCAATGATAATTTTCATCCGCTCCCAGATCAGGCGCATGGCCGCAATGATTTCCTCGTCCGATACGGTTAGAATTGCTGATACGTGGTCACGGATTATGGCCAGTGTCCGTTCGCTTAGATTGGTCAGCAGCCCGTCGGCAATAGTATTTACGAAGGGTGCTTTTTCGACGCGGCCACTCTGAAACGACAGTACGGCATCGGCGGCACCGTCCGGTTCGCCCGCTACAACGCGCGTCTGGGGCGAGAAGTAATGCGCACTCAGGGCCGTACCGCTCAGCAAACCGCCCCCACCCACGGGGGCCAGAATGACATCGAATGGCGTTTCCTGGCCATAATCTTCGATGAGTTCTTTAGCTGCCGTGGCCTGCCCGGCAATGACGCGGTCATCGTCGAAGGGATGCACCAGCACGGCACCCGTGCGGGTAATAACGTCGCGAACGCCCTGCTCGCGGGCTTCGAGCGTCGGCTCGCACTCGATAACCTCGGCTCCGTAGCCCCGCACGGCATCTTTTTTTACCTGCGGAGCCGTGCCGGGCATCACGATATAGGCAGGCAGGCCCACCTGCCGGGCGGCAAACGCTACGGCCTGCGCGTGGTTACCCGACGAGTGGGTCGTGATGGCGCTACCTTCCTGATTATGAGCAACCTGCAATACAGCATTCAGCCCACCCCGGGCTTTGAACGCGCCAATTTTCTGGAAGTTTTCGCACTTGAAATACAAATCCGCTCCGGCGCGGTCGTTGATGGTCTGGCAGGTCAGGACCGGTGTCCGGTGGATAAAAGACCGGATGCGGTCGTGGGCCTCGTTAATTGTTTCTTGAGAAATCATGTCTGAAATGTAGGGCTAAACGCTGTAGTTTTGATAAACGGAACTTACTTTACCCATCAATTCACAAACCCTTATGCTCATGACAAACCGTCGCCAATTTATGCAACAGGCTGCTATTGCCGCCACTGGACTTGCTTTTGCACCCGCTGTATTTGCTGAACCCATGAAGAAAAAACTCTTCTTCGATATTTCGCTGGCCGAATGGTCGCTGCACAAGGCGCTCTTTGCCAAGAAAATTACGAACCTCGACTTTCCCGGCATTGCCCGTAAAGAGTTCGATATCAGCATTGTAGAATATGTTAACCAGTTTTTTAAGGATAAAGCCAACGATACGACGTACCTGAACGACCTGCTTACGCGCTGCAAAGACAATGGCGTCTCCAACCACCTTATCATGATTGACGGCGAGGGCGGGCTGGGCGACCTCGATACGGCCAAACGGAAACAGGCGGTCGATAACCACAAAAAATGGGTAGAGTGTGCCAAGTACCTCGGTTGTAAAACCATCCGGGTTAATGCCCATGGTATTGGTTCATCGGAGGCCGTCATGAAAAGCGCGGTGGAAGGGCTGAGCAGTCTCGGCGAATTTGCCAAACCGCTGGGCATCAACGTTATCGTCGAAAACCATGGTGGCTACTCGTCCAACGGCGAATGGCTGGCGAGCGTAATGAAGCAGGTGAAGATGAAGAACGTGGGTACGCTACCCGATTTCGGCAATTTTTGTCTGCGCCGGGCCGAAAACGGTACCGAGTGGGGCGGTAAATGCGTGGAAGATTACGACCGCTACAAAGGCACTCAGGAAATGATGCCCTACGCCAAAGGCGTCTCGGCCAAGAGTCACGATTTCGATGCACAGGGCAACGACACGCTTGTTGACTACATGCGGATGATGAAGATCGTAAAGGACAGCGGCTTCCGGGGCATTGTTGGCATCGAGTACGAAGGCGAAACCACCGACGAGTACGAAGGCATCAAAAAAACCAAAGTCCTGCTCGAACGTACGGGCGTTATGGTATAATGGTTGAGACTTAACAAACGAAGCCGCCCCGAACAGAGCTGTTCGGGGCGGCTTCTGGTTATTGCTGGTATGGAACCGTCACTTAACCGTCAGTTTCAGAATACGATTGGTTCCCTGCCCCCACTCGCCAACGTAGAGCGTACCATTGCCGTCGATGGTCAGGCCGTAGGGCGCGTTGAGGCCACTGATGAGCGTCTGCGATGTCTGGCTGCGGGGATCAAGCAGCAGAATACGGCCATTGGCCCGGTCCGTTACGTAAATCAGCCCGCTGTTGTCCAACGCGATATTGGCGGGTAGATTAAGCCGGGTGGTACTGAACGCCCCTGCCGCGTTACCGGCGGTACCGTTGCCCACGAGCGTATTGACCGTACCAGCGGTGTAGTCGATGACACGGATGGCGTGATTGCCTTCGTCGGCTACGTAAAGCAGGTTGTTCTTCAGCGTAACACCCACCACCCCGTTGAACTTGGCATTGATGCTCGACACCGATCCGGCGTTAAAGCCTGCGCTGCCCGGAGAGCCAACAATGACGGGACTTTGCGTAACCCCATTCAGACGCGTAGTTCGTACAATGGTCGAGTTTCCGAAGCAGGCCATATAATAGGTGCCGTTCATGAAGGAACCGGCAGTGGGGTTCTGTGATATACCCGCAATGGATGTAGGACTACTGTAAATCGCGTCGTTCAGTTGCAACGAGTTGGTTGGATTTTTAGTCGTGACGCCCGTTGTTAGCTCACTTACCGCGTAGTAATAAATACCTTTGGCTTCGTTCGTGACAAGCAGAATTTTATCGTACTGCCCGCCAACGCCTGTTTTCAGGAGCGAAATTCCGGTCATTGACGCGTGAATGACGCCGGCTTGATCGCGCAGACTGATGCTCTGCGTGGCCCCGTTAGGCCGGACAATAAGCACTGCGCTGTTGGTACGGTCAGAGGCATAGACGGTTCCATTGTCGGGATCAACGGCAACGCTTTGGAAAATGCGGGATGGGCTACTAAACAGCGACGTGTTGGTCCCAATCTGGTACTGGTAACTAAAGCCCGTTACCGACGTTGCCTGCTTGGCCCCCACCGTCACGACGATGTTGCCCGACCCGGCTTTTTCGGGTATCTGCACCGTAATCTGCGTCGGGCTGGATGCCGTGATGTTGGCATTGGCCCCGTTGATGGTCACTTTATTCTCGGTCGATACCCCGCTGAATCCAGCCCCATTGATGACAACGAGCGTACCGGCCCCGCCCATTGCAGGAGCGAAACTGACGATGCTCACCCCCTGAATAGACACCGTAGCGGTGTAGGTCTGGGTGGTGCCGTCCTCAGCCTTTACGGTGTAGGTAACGGGGTTGGTGAAGTTCTGCGCCACACCCGACGCCGGGCTGACGGTGGCCGTGGCCGGTGCGCTGATGGTTGGCACGAGGTTGGTCAGGTTGGTACCGACCGGTACGGTGGCCGTGATAGCGTTGCCGCTGATGGCGGCTGTTATTGCCGGACTCAGGCCGTTGAAGGCGAAAGCCGTAATGGTGTTGTCGGAGCTTTTGACGGGGGCGGGGGTGTCGTCAGCTTTTTTGCAGGAAACAACCCACAACAGCAGGACGAACAGACTGGCGAGACGGGAAATTTGCGTTTTCATTGGCTTTTTTGAAAAATGGTGTGGATAGAAAGAAGTAACTGGATTAACTACAATAGGCAAAAGGAATGCCGTCGGGGTGTTTGTCGGGGTAATAGAAAATCAGGTAACAAAGACGATTGAATCGTACACCGGTTTTCGGTGTGACCCCGTTTGAGAAGGGCAGTAGCGTAGCCGCGCGGTGTTAAGAAAATGGGTAGCTTTGGTAAAAACAAGATGAACTATGGCTCCACTTAGTAATCTGCAACTTGAACTCCTGAAGCTCTACGCCAACAATATTGATGGAAAAAAGCTGCTTGAAATCAAACTATTGCTCAGTAACTACTTTGCCCAGAAAGCTACTGAAGCGATGGACATCGTTTGGGAGCAGCAACACCTAACCGAACAGGATATGATTGACTGGACAAACGAACACAACCGGAATGCGCGTCGTTCTTGACACCGATATCCTGATTGCCATCATTGGCCGAAAATCACCCTTTCGCTGGTTGTTCGATACCCTGCTTACCGGGCGCATCACGCTTTGTGTCACAACGCCTATCCTACTCGAATACCGGGAAATTCTGGAACTCAAAAATGGCAGCGAAGTCGCCGAAAATATGCTCAATTTCCTGGCCGTGCATCCCTACGTAGAGCGGTACGAGATTTACTACGATATGCAGTTAATCGACGCTGACCCGGACGGCAACATCTTCGCCAACTGCGCCTTTGCATCGGGCGTCATCCTAATCAGCCACGATGGTCATTTCGACGGGCTTCGCTCACTCGATTTCCCTCAAATCGCCCTGGTGTCCATCACGGAGTTTAAAGCGCATTTCGACGCGGCCCTGTAACTACTGCTTTGCCCATTGGTTTTTGTGGATAGAAACGGATTGCCTACCCGGTTTCAGGTTTTCGGCGTGGTCTGTTGGGTTGGCTACTGCACCATGCCGCTTACACCGGCGTGGTAGACGGTACCGTCTTTCGCCAGTACGCAGGGCGACGACTGGTCGATGGTGCGGCCCGTGTCGTATTCCCATTTTTTGGTGCCGGTAGCCGCATCGAAGGCATAGAGTTTCTTACCGATGCCGATATAAACCAGCCCGTTGGCTACCACCGCCCCGGAGTAGATCAGGTTACCAACGTCAGGCTTTACTTTCCACTTCTCGACACCTGTCACTGCATCCACGGCGTAGAGCGTACCCCCGGCTCCGATATAGACAATGCCGCTAGCCACAATGGGCGAGGAATAATCAGGGCCACCATCGGGGGTTTTAAACTCCCACTTTTTTACGCCGGTTGCCGCATCGACGGCGTAGAGCTTGTCATTGTCTGTGTTGCTGATTGCGCTCGCTCCCACGTAGACTACCCCATTGACGACGGTTGGGGATGAGTGGACAATCAGGCCACTCTTGAACGTCCATTTAGTAGCTCCGGTCGTAAGGTCGAACGCGTTCAAATCCTCAAATTCTGACCCGGCGTACAAAACACCAGCTACTACGGCGGGCGATGATTCTGTGATGAACGTCTTGGTCGCCTTCCATTTCCTGACTCCGGTGGCTGCATCCAGGCCGTAGATGCCTACCTGAGGCCCCGTTCCACGAATGCTGGCATACACTATGCCGTTCACCACCGTTGGCGAGGCTTCCCAGCCATAGACTTCATCGTCCTGAAACTGCCACTTCTTAGCCCCCGTCAACGCATCGAGTGCGAACAGATAATGATCGCCCGGATAATAGATAATCCCATTGGCAACCATCGGTGCTGCAAATGGCTGAAGTAATCCGGGGGCTGCTTCCCATTTTTTCGCGCCCGTCAGCGGGTCGAGCGCGTAGAGTTTTTTGTCCCAACTGGCGATATACAGCACCCCGTTGACCACCGTTGGCGTGGCCTGGATAGCACCCCCGGCCGTAAATGTCCATTTCTTCTCGCCCGTCAGGGCATCGACGGCCACCAACAGGCCATCCAGATTGCCCACATACACCAATCCGTTGTTGGCTGGTTTGTCCACCGTTACCGTCGCCGTATACGCCTGCGTCGTACCATCTTCTGCCGTGACGGTATACACAACGGCTTTGCTGAAATCCTGCGCTACGCCCGTTGCTGGAGAAACGGTAGATTTAGGCGAAAGCGTTAGTGTCGGGACGAGTTTGGTCACGTCGGTACCACTGGCCACGGTGGCCGAGATGGTTTTGGCCGTGGCATCGATCACACCAGTAACGGCGGGGCTAAGGCCACTGAAAGCAAACGCAATGATGTCTTTGGCAGGGCTTTTCCCCACGCCTACCGTCACGGTGTAGCGTTGGGTACTGCCATCTTCCGCTGTAACGGTATAAATAACGGGGTTTGTAAAATCCTGCGCCACGCCCGATGTGGGCGAAATCGTGGCTTTGGCCGAGGTGGTAATGGTGGGTACCAGGGCGGTGGGGGTCGTACCAAACGGCACCGTAGCCGTAATGGCGTTGCCGCTCACAGACCCCGTAACGGCAGGACTCAGCCCACTGAACGCAAAACCACTGATGGCTTTTTCGCTGCTTTTAGGCACTACGGGGTCGTTTGTTTTCTTGCAGGACACAGCCCACAACAACAGCAGGCAGAATAGGGTGGGTAGAAACGGAAAGCGGATTTTCATGGACTGAACAATTTTTAAAAATGGTGTGGATAGAATTGATTACGGGCCCTTGTCGAAACAACACTGATTTTCGTAAACACAACCGGCAACTTATTTTTCAGCTTCGTATAGTTACCGTTTGTACAGGTACAAGCAGACCCTCACCGGAAGCAGACGGCTGTTGACGCGTCGAATATGGCAGAATAGCCGCCTAAATGGCCAGTATACCATAGCCAATGGTGGAAATTACCGGGCGAATGGCGGGTTTTTTGGGGTAATTGAGCCAATGGTAGCAGCCAGCCGGTACCCGGTTCGGGTTCAGGGTGCGGGTGCCGGTTGCATGGCCTTTACCCGCTCAGAGCAGCCGTTTACCCAATAAACAGGGCAGTTGACCCGCTTTATGTTGACGATGCCACCTTAAAATCGTAGGTTCGACTGGATGAATAGCCCTCCTGCCCCATACGGACTGTTTCCGGCGTCACTTGCCCGGCTGATAGCCGTGTGGCTGCTGCTTCCGCTATTGGCACAGGCCCAGCCCCGCGCAGCAAATCAGCAAGGGACAGGGCGGCCCATTCCCGTTGATAGGCTATCGACAGACAATCTGGACCTGCGCCCGTTTACCCAACTCTGGGTCGATACCGCGTCGAGGGCTGATTTCAGCACCATTGTCTCATTGGACCGGTTGTCTTCGCTTCCGGCTGGTTCGCTCCGTGCCTTTGGCCGGCAACCAACAGTTTGGCTGCGCGTCCAGCTTTATAATCCATACCCGACCGATACCCTGCGCCGGTTGTTTTTTGGTGGTTACCACCATGCCTGGGCGCTGGGCCAGTTCGATGCCCAAAACCGGCGGCTCCACGTACAGACCAATGGCTGGCTTATCGGGCCACGTACTGCCGGCAGTACCGATCCCTTTACGCTGCCCATAACGGTGCCGCCGGGTCAGCATCAGACGCTCTGGTTTCGGACAACGGGCATGAACCTCTACAACGCTATAACCCCCCGGCTCTTTACCCGGTCGGGCTATGAGCAGTTTCGACTGGCCCGCTCCATAGCGCAGCGCGAACATTTCGGGTACTATTGCCTGATTATTGGTATCTGCCTGTTTCTGAGCCTGTTTGCCGGATTTCAGGCACTGTATGCCCGAGACATTACCAATCTCTACTGGTCGCTATATCTGGCCGTTACGGGTCTGTTCTTTTTCCTGATCGCTAATTTCAGTTTCAACCTCCGGCTTATTGGACCAACAACGGCGGCTTTCAACTCGCCGATGCAGTTTTTGATCGAGATTGCTTACCTGCTCTTTCTGCGCTCGTTTCTGAAACTTAAAACCTACCTGCCCCGATTAGACCGGCTCATTCTCATCCTGATCGGGTGTCTGTTTGTGGTGTATGGCATTGGTCTTTGGGGTACCTTTAGCCTGAACCTAACAACCGTTAGCATCACAAACGGGCTGTTTGTGTTGACCCAACTTTTGCTCTTTTTCATTTTCGCGCGTGTAAGCCGGGCCGGGGTTCCTAATCGAAAATTGTTTATTATCGGTTCGCTGGCACTTATCCTGATGTCCGGCATAGCCAATGGTATCAATGAGCTGGGATTAACCGATTTCGATCATTTTCAGACCGATCCCATCGTGTGGTTCAGCGTTGGAGTCGTTGTTGAACTGTTATTTTTCAACCTGGCCCTGAGCCAGCGGAGCCGGTTGGCCGAGCGCGACAAACAACGCCTGATTACTGAGAGTGCCCTTGAGAACCAACGGCTGAACTTAATTGCCGAGCAGTTCCGGCAGCGCATTGCGCAAACTGAAATGGCGGCTCTGCGCTCGCAAATGAACCCGCACTTTATTTTCAACTGCCTCAACTCCATCCAGTATTTTACCGCCCAGAACGATGCCGAAAAAGCATCCGACTACCTCACCAAATTCTCCCGCCTGATCCGGCTCGTCCTCGAAAACTCCAAATCCGAACGCGTCACCCTGGCCAACGAACTCGAAACCCTGCGGCTCTACATCGAGATGGAAGCCATGCGGTTTCAGCAGAAAGTCCATTACGTCATCGAAGTGGCCGAAACCATCGACACCGACTCGATTCAGATGCCACCGTTGTTGTTGCAGCCCTTCGTAGAAAACGCTATCTGGCACGGGCTGATGCACAAAGAAGAAGGTGGCACCGTACATATTGCGGTGCAGCAACCAGCCGAACATCTATTACATGTTGAAATCACCGACGATGGGGTAGGGCGGCAGAAAGCGACTGAATACAAAAGCAAGTCGGCGACGAGGAACAAGTCGTTCGGTATGAAGATGACGGCCGAGCGCATCGAACTCATCAACCAGTTATACCATACCCAAACCCAGGTAGCCATCATTGATCTGGTCGATACCCGGGGACAGGCAACGGGTACCAAAATAGTGGTCGAGATTCCAGTCTGATGCCAACGTACACCGGCGATACCCTAAAAAAACAGTTACCAAATCCACACACCATGACACGAGCCATTATTATCGACGACGAACCGAATGCGGTGGGCCTGCTGGCCCTTCGACTGTCACAAAACTGCCCGCAGGTTGAGGTGGTCGCTTCCTGCACCAACAGCCACAAAGGCATTCAGGCCATCATCGACTGTCGGCCCGATGTGGTCTTTTTAGACATTGAGATGCCTCAACTGAATGGTTTTCAGGTTTTGGAGGCCGTATCCGGGGTTCCTTTCTCCCTGGTGTTTGTAACGGCCTACGATAAGTTCGCGCTTAAAGCCTTCCGGTATAGTGCGGTCGATTACCTGCTCAAACCTATTGACACCAACGAACTAATTCAGGCCGTTGCGCGGGTCGAAAAACAACAAAAAACGTTGCCGGAGCAGGTCGAACACCTCAAACAGCAACTAACCACGGGTAAAACTCTGCCCGACAAAATTGCCCTGCCGTATCAGAACGGCGTTACGTTCGTGGCCCTCAAAGATGTGATCTACTGCGAGTCGGACGATAATTACAGCAAATTTTACCTTACCGATGGGCCACCTTATTTAGTGACAAAACCCCTGCGCGATATGCAGGAACTGCTCGAAGAACGGGGGTTTCTGCGCGTACACCGGCAGTTCCTGATTAACCTCGACCATATCAAAAAATTTGTCCGGGGCGAGGGCAACTACCTCATCATGAGCAACCAGCAGTCAATACCCGTGTCGCGGGCGCAGAAAGACCGGCTCATGGAACGCTTCGGCTGGCTCTGACCCGGCAGTTCCGTTCAGATGGATGAACCCACAACTGCCGAACCCGACGCCGTTTATTTTGTTGACTCCCTATGAATCGTACCGAACTCGACGCGCTGATTGAGCAGGGCGAGGGCGTCCGGCTGGAGTTTAAACGGACACTCTCGTCGGCCTGGCGCATTGCCCGGACGCTGGCCGCGTTTGCCAACACGAGTGGCGGGACGCTGCTCATCGGCGTAGCAGACGATGGCAGGATGCTGGGCGTTTCGTCGGAACTGCGGGAAATGCGCCGTATTGAAGAAGCCACCGACCAACTCATTGACCCGCCTTTGGGCGTCAGTTACGAAACGCTGTCGCCCGATGGGCGCAAACTGTTGATCCTGACTATTAAGGAGAGTGATGAGAAGCCACACTACGTCATTGACGAAGCGGGTAAACGAACCATTTACGTTCGGGCCAAAGACAAATCGGTACCAACCAACAAACTCATTATCTCGACCGATGCTCCTGCTGCTGCGCTTGTGCAGTCGCCGGCGGTGCGGTTGCTGATTCAGTACCTGCGCCGAAACGACGACATCACCGCCGAAAAACTGGCCAAACTTACCAATATCTCGACCTACCGGGCCGACAAGCAACTCAAACTTTTGACCGAGCAGGGGTTGCTGCTGTTGCTCAATAAACAACGCCCGGCCCGCTATGCCCTGAAACTGGCCGAGTGATTTCTTTGCCATGTACTATTTTTGTTGTGCGCGAGTTTGTCGTGCTGATGAACGAAGCATCTCTATCACATAAAAACTTGCTACAACGAGATGTTTCGTTCATCAGCATGACAAACTCGCGCATGATAAATTCAACTTGATAGACTACCCGCGTGATACCTCAAATACCCATCTCTAAAGAAACGATTACCGAATTTTTCCGGGACCTGCAGGACCGTATTTGTCAGTCGCTGGAAGATGCCGACGGCAGCGGGCGGTTTCGCGAGGACGCCTGGGAGCGGCCCGGTGGGGGCGGGGGGCGTTCGCGGACGATGGCCAACGGCACCATCATCGAAAAAGGCGGGGTGGGCTTTTCGGCGGTTTACGGACCCGCCACCGAGGCTACGCTGCGTTCGCTCAACATCACCGACCCGGCCATCACCCCCGAATTCTACGCCACCGGCGTGTCTATCGTGCTGCATCCGCACTCGCCCCTGATGCCCATCATCCACATGAATGTGCGGTATTTCGAGATGAGTACGGGGCAAAGCTGGTTCGGGGGCGGCATCGATCTGACACCGCACTATGTAGTACCGGACGATGCCCGTTGGTTTCACGCCCAGCTCGAAGCCGTATGCAACCGCCATGCCGTGGCCGACTACCCACGTTTCCGGGACTGGGCCGACGAGTATTTTTCTATCCCGCACCGGCAGGAAACGCGCGGTATCGGCGGTATCTTCTTCGACTACCTCAAACCCGACGGTGACCCAACCCGGCAGGCCGATCTGTTCGCTTTTGTGCAGGACGTGGGCAACGCCTTCGCTCCGATTTACACGCATTTTATGCGGCAAAATAGCCCGTTGCCGTACGGCGATCGTGAAAAACAGTGGCAGTTACTGCGCCGGGGGCGTTACGTGGAGTTTAATTTGGTCTGGGACCGGGGTACCAAATTCGGTCTCGAAACCAATGGCCGTACCGAATCCATCCTGATGAGTATGCCCCCGCAGGCCAACTGGGTGTACGACTTTCAGCCCGAACCCGGCAGCCCCGAAGCGTTCACACTCTCTCAATTGCGAATGAGTGAATGATAGAATGAGTGAATATGGCTGACGCCATGGGTTTGACACCGGAGGTATTCACTCATTCTATCATTCACTCATTCAAAATTAAAGAAAGGTTCCACCCCTGTCCAGAGTCATAGTGCAGCTGGCCGTTCGTGATCTGGAGGGGGCTGTCAATGTTATCGTGGTAGAGCTGACCCGTGCCGAGGCCGTGCGGCAGGGGATTTTTTAACAGGGCTGTGTACTGCGCAATAGCGTTCAGGCCAATGTTCGATTCGAGGGCGGAAGTGATCCACCAGTTTATGTTTAGCCGTCCGGCCAGTTCGATCCACTCGTCGCAGTGGCGCAGGCCACCCAGCAGGGTGGGTTTGAGGATAATGTACTGTGGATGAATTTTTTTGAGCAGCCGGTATTTCTGCACGTACTCCATCTGCCCAATCAGTTCTTCGTCTAAAGCAATAGGGATTGGCGTGTGCTGGCAGAGTTCGGCCATTAGGTCAGGCTGCCCGGCGGTAACAGGCTGCTCAATGGAGTGTAGATCGTACTGCGATAGTCGTTCCAGTTTGGGCATGGCATCGGCGGGCCGGAACGCGCCGTTAGCATCGACCCGCAGCGTGATCTGATCGGCAGAAAACCGTTCGCGGATGCCCGCCAGCAACTCGCATTCCTGCTCGAAGTCGATGGCTCCGATTTTGAGTTTGATGGTCGTGAATCCAGTCCGTAACTTCTCGTCGATCTGCTCCTGCATAAACGCCCGGTCGCCCATCCAGACCAGGCCATTGATGGGGATGTTACGTTGTCCGCTGGTAAAATCGGACGGGTACAGAATCTGGCAGCCGCCCGCCAGAAAATCGACCATGGCGGTCTCGAATCCGAACAGAATACTGGGGAAGGCCGGGCTGATAAGCTGATTCAGGACGATGGTGACGTTCCAGGAGAAAAGTTCGAGGTCCATTTCGTTGAACTCGCGGCAGTAGCCCGCCAGTTGCTCCTCAAAATCGGGCCGGTCATCGTAGCTCAGACCCGTCAGTGGACCGCATTCGCCATAGCCAACAAGGGCAGGATTGGCGTCGTCTCTGACCCGAATCAGATAGCTCGTCTTTTTGGTGAGGGTTCCGCGCGACGTACCCGCTTCGAAGCGAAAATGCAACGTATGTCTTAGGTAATCGGCAGTTAAACTCATTAGTGCAGGGTAATCGGGGCGGGACGAATCAGGTTTAAAAGTACTACTTTTGGCGGCTCAGAATGGGCAATATTACGAAATTGTTTGTGAAACTTTCTTCCTTTTTTTGGTTACTAAAGCCGGTCGCTAAACTCTATGGACTGGTCACTGACGGGCGTAATTGGTTATTCGACAATCAGTTAAAGCAAAGCATTACACCCGCTATTCAAACAATTTGCGTAGGAAACCTGACTGTTGGCGGAACGGGTAAAACGCCAATGATCGAGTTTTTGATTGAACGGTATGCCGTGTACGGCCCTGCCGATACCTATCAGACGGTTACGCTGAGCCGGGGTTACGGTCGGCGAACGCGCGGATTCAGAATGGCTACGTCTACCGATACCGCGGCCACTATTGGTGATGAGCCGTTGCAGCTCTTCCGCAAGTACGGTAATCGGGTGCGGGTAACGGTGGGCGAACGCCGGGCCGGGGCCATTCAGGTCATTGAACAACAATACCCGGAAACCCGGCTGATTCTGCTCGACGACGCTTTCCAGCACCGCGCTGTGCGGGCCAATATTACGTTGTTGTTAAGCGATTACAACCGGCCTTTTTATGCCGATTCTCCGTTTCCGGCGGGACTATTGCGTGAAACCCGGCAGGGTGCTGCCCGAGCAGATGCCGTTGTCGTGACCAAATGCCCGGCTGATTTATCCGTAACGGACCAACGACTGATTAGCAACGAAATTTACCGCTACGCCCGCCCCGGCGTACCCATTTTCTTTGCTACTCTGCGTTATGAAAATCCTGTTGCCTTTGCCAGCGCACCCACCCATCAGGAACGGCCCGATCCGGAGTTGAAGGCGGTGGTGCTGGTGTCGGGCCTGGCCAATGCCGACCCGCTCGAAGCGTATGTAGGCCAGCAGTTTACGTTGCTCAACCACCATCGCTTTGCTGACCATTACGCGTACTCCCGCGCCGACCTGGACCGTATCGTATCGACCCTGCCCAACGGGGCGGCTGTACTGACGACCGAAAAGGACTGGGTGAAACTCGATGCCCTGCTCACACCCGCCGAGCGGCAGACCTGGTCCCTGTACTATCTGCCCATTGCCATGCAGCCGCTCCCCAATTGCGCCGATGAGCTGAACCGATTTCTACAACGGGCCACACTTAAAAAAACTTAATCGAAATAGCGAGCGGGCTTACCCAATTAGATTTGCCGTATTTTTGAGGGAATGAATCAGCGTTTATTTTTCTTAATTGCTTTTCTTGGTACGGCTCTGTTGGGCAGGGCGCAGCAGTTTCCGGGTGCCGGGCAGGTGCCGGGCGGTTTTCCGGGCGGCTTCGGCAATCAGACCACCCGACCCGGGGCCTTCACCAATACCTCGCCCACCGGTATCGACGATTCGACAAAGGCTATCTACGGTCCTAAATCGACTAACTATATCCTCGAAGACGACGTACTCAATAACCGGACAAAACTTTACACCGTCGATACCACGATGGACAACGTACACCGATATCTGTACGTGAATCGCTACAAAAATCTGTACCAGAATCTCGGTAACCTGGGTACGCCCATGCGGTCGGTATTTGTGCCGATACCCGAACAGATTGGGGCGCAGACGGGCTACCACGTGTTTGATCCGTATGCTTACCAGACCATGAACGTGAAGTACTTCAACACGAAGTCGCCGTTTTCGGACATGTATCTGGCCCTCGGTGCCCAAAATCAGAACATCCTGCGGTTCGATTTTACGCAGAATATCAAGCCGCGCCTGAACGCGGGTTTTGCCGTGCAGCGGTTTACATCGCAGCGTCAGTTTGGTGTACCGCTGGGGTCTAACTCATCATCGCTGGAGCGGCTGCTGGCGCAGGACTGGGGGTTTCTGGCGCATACCAATTACAAATCGACGAACGACACATACACCCTGCTGCTGCATTTCGTCAATATGAATCACGAACTGGCTGAGCAGGGCGGGCTGCTGCCGGGCGTTTCGCGGTCATCCGATGGGCAGCCGGTTCGCAACATCTACGACTACGAAGGCGACCCCCGGATTACGAAAGGGTACGGGCGTGAGATTCAGAACAACTGGCACATCTATCAACAGTTTGTGGCGGACAAAGGCATTCAGCTCTATCACCGGCTCGACTACCGCCGAAGTAAAAATTTCTTCAACGACAACGCCCTGCGGGCCAATCAGACGCCAAAAACAACGCAGTTCGATACGACGCCCGCTTTTTACCCGGCCAACACTACCCCGCCGTTCAACCCTAACCTGACTACGCTCGGCGACTCGACGGATATTTATCAGGATGCGCGCTTTCGGTTGCTGGAGAATCAGTTCGGGTTGAAGGGGGTCTACCAGTTTGGGCAGTCGGCGTTTAACTACCGGGCGTATCTGCGCAGCCGGATTTACGGGCAGTACACCCGGTATAACACCTCGGCCACTGAATTTAACGAATACGAAACCCGGCGTAACGAAACATTTCTGGGTGGCTGGCTGGGCTACTACTTTCCCGATAGTCTGTCGCGGCTGACTGCCGAGGCCGAGTATCAGGTGGGGGGCGGGTTCCGGCTGCAGGGGCAGGTGGAGAGCAAGCTATTTACGGCTGGCTACACGGCAGCTTTGGTGCAGCCCACGCTGTTGCAGGAGCGGTTCCAGAGCGTCGTGTATTTCTGGCGCAATAACTTCAAACTGCGGGGCTACAATCATGCCCACGGCGAACTGAACCTGCGCTACAAAAAGATCAGCTTACAGCCCGGTCTCGACTACACGCTGCTGAGCAATTACATCTACTACGACACCGACGGCGTGGCCCGGCAGGACAACGGTTCGTTCAGCGTCCTGCGCACGGGTCTGAGTTATTCGCTCCAGGCAGGCAAATTTCTGACGTCGGGGCAGGCGTATTATACCGTACAATCGCGCGATAATGTGTTGCGGACGCCCGCCGTATTCTGGAACGGTAAAATCCAGTACGAGTTTTTGTATGCTAAGGTGCTGTACATTCAGGCGGGGGTAGATCTGCATTTTAAGTCGTCTTATTATGGCGACGCCTATATGCCCGTTACGCAGCAGTTCTATCTGCAAAACCGGCAAAAAGTGGAAGGGTATCTTATGGCTGATATTTATGCCAATCTGCGCGTAAACCGTACCCGGCTGTTCGTAAAAGTCAACCACATCAATCAGGGGTTTTTGCAGGGACCCGGCTATTACGTCGCGCCGGATTATCTGCAAATACGCCGGGGTTTCGCGTTTGGTGTGGATTGGTATCTGTTTGACTGATAGAATTCTATTTTTGCCATTCCGACGAAGGAGGAATCTTCGTCCGGTATTGGAAAACCTATATACACCCGAAGATTCCTCCTTCGTCGGAATGACAAAAATAACTCATGAAACACATCTTACTCTGCCTGCTCACCGTCTGCTCCGGTGTTGTACTGGCTCAGACGCCGGCCAAAAAACGGCCTATTGCCCCCCATGATATGTACCGGCTGCAAACCGTTGGCGACCCACAGGTGTCGCCCGATGGGAAGTGGGCGGCCTACGTCCTGTCCAGTGTTGATACTACCAAAGACAAACGCAACGCCGATGTCTGGATGGTGAGTATGGACGGGAAAGAAACCCTACAGCTCACCAACACGCCCGACGGTGAATCGAAGCCGCGTTTCAGTCCCGATGGCAAATACCTGTCGTTCGTGTCATCGCGGCAGGGCGCTACTAAACCCCAGCTTTGGCTGATGGATCGGCGCGGGGGCGAAGCCAAAAAACTCACCGATCTTAAGAACGATCTGGACGATTACGAATGGGCACCCGACGGTAAGCGTATCGCGCTGGCCCTGCGCGATCCCGATTATTCGGATTCGGCCAAAACCAAAGTCCGCAAACCCTTCGTCATGGACCGCTACCAGTTCAAGGCCGATATCAAAGGCTACCTGGACAGTGGAGCCGTGCATCTGTACCTGTTCGACGTAGCTACCAAAAAGCTGGAGCAACTCACCACCGGTCGCTACGATGAAGAATTGCCGGCATGGAGTCCTGACGGTAGTAAGCTGGCTTTCGTGAGCAACCGCAGCGACGACCCGGATCGGAACCAGAACACGGATATTTACGTGATGGACGCCCGCAAAGGGGCCACCATGCGGCAACTAACCAAATGGTCCGGCATTGATACCGACCCGGCCTGGAGTCCCGATGGGAAGCAGATTGCCTACCGGCGATCAACGGCAGCGGGTAATTTTTTGATGTATGATCAGTCTATGCTGGCCGTGATTGGTTCGGATGGTGGAGAATCCCCGGCTGGATTGCCCCCGGCTGGATTGCCCCGCTTGCTATCAGCTCCGATGGACCGGCCCGTGCGCAACCCACGCTGGGCAAAAGATGGTAAAAGTATCGGCGTACTGGTGGACGATGACCGGCAGATTTACGTAGGACAGTACGCGCTGGCCGATGGTAAATTTACAAAAGTAGCCGGGGGCGAACGGGCGTTCGGTAGTCTGGAACCCGTATCGGCAACGACCTGGCTTACCCTGTCCAGCGATCCCCAGCATCCCGGCGAGTTGTTTGCGCTGGAAAACGGCACCCCCCGTCAGCTTACGCACATACACGACGAGTTTCTGGCCCCGCTTCAATTGGCCACCGTAACCGGTTTCACCTCGATCAGTAAAGACGGTACGCGCATCTCGAACGTGCTGTTTCGCCCCGCCAACACGCCCGCCGGTAAAAAGCTGCCCACTATTTTCTTCATTCACGGCGGGCCGGTAGCGCAGGATGCCTACTCATTCGATCTGACCCGGCAGTTGCTGGCGGCCGGTGGCTACGCCGTGGTAGCCGTTAACTACCGGGGCAGCAATGGGCGTGGGCTGGACTTCACCAAAGCCATTTATGCCGACTGGGGTAACAAAGAAGTAGACGATATTCTGGGCGCGGCAGACTACGCCGTAGCCAATAACATTGCCGACCCCGACCGGCTGGGCATTGGCGGCTGGAGCTACGGCGGTATCCTGACTAACTATACCATTGCCACCGACACGCGTTTCAAAGCAGCCGCCAGTGGAGCGGGCAGCGGACTGCAACTGACCATGTACGGCATTGACCAGTACGCCAATCAGTACGAGAACGAACTGGGGGCGCCCTGGGTAAATCCTGACAAGTGGCTGAAGATTTCGTACCCGTTCCTGCACGCCGACCGTATTAAAACGCCAACGATGTTCATGGCCAGCGAGAAAGATTTCAACGTGCCGGTGGCGGGTAGCGAGCAGATGTACCAGGCCCTGCGCTCATTGGGCATACCCACGCAGTTGATTATATATCCCGGTCAGTTTCACGGCATCACCACGCCCAGCTACCAGAAAGACCGCGCCGAACGATACGTAAAGTGGTTCGACAAGTACTTGAAATAATAATTGTGAATGAGTGAATGAGCGAATGAGTGAATAGTTTCTGACGCAAGAATTCTATCATTCACTCATTCAAAATTAACCCGCTAATCCACCATAAAATACACGGGCGTTTTGTCGATTTTATGCGCCTGCCAGCTTACCAGTTGCCACCGTCTGCCGCGCTTCACCCATACGTCGGTATAGCGTAGCTTCCGGTTGTTGGGGTCACCATTGGCGAAGTGCTGGGTGTAACTGCATATGCCATTGATAAGGGCTGTGTTGCCGTAAATACGCACCGTTGACGAATCGAGCGTGATCGCTTCGTAACGCCGTTTATCATGACCGAGATCGAACCCCGCATCCGCCCACTAACCGACGCCCTGAACCAGACTGGCCTGCTCCAGACGTTTTCGAGCTGCGAAGGCCACGTTGAACCGCACGAGCAACGGCTAACCGACCGCAACCACGCCTACGTGCAATTTGTCCCGGCTGATGGAACGGACAATGAAGCCGTAGAAACCTGGCTCGGCAGCGTACTGATTCGCTTCAAGGAAAAACACGGGTTGCTGCCCGTTACGGTGGTGGGTTATAAACGCTATACGCCCGTTGAGGACGCCATCGAGGAAACCTTCGTGCTGGAACTGCGCCCCTTCAACCGCTTCGACCCGCCCGCCCAAAAACGCGCCGATATTGACCGGGCCATTGAGCAGGTACGGGTCCTGGTTGACGCTGCGTAATGGCTAAGTTGTATTGATCAATGGGGTTATGTGTGATGGAGCTGCGTACCATCAGTGATGAAAATGAAGCTGTAATTACTTCGGCTTCCTTACGTCAGGAGCCTGTTGGGGGTGGGGGTATGCTCAATAAATTCTCGTCCATGTTAATGGCGACTCCGCTGATTTGGCGGGCGAAGGAGGTGGTGATCAGGTACGACAGGGCGTCGCTGGCCTGGTTGTAGGGCAGGCCGTCGGTGTGGATGTTGGAGAGGCAGTTCCGACGTTCGTCGGTCAGGCCGATTTGTGGGGCGAAGGTGGTGTAGATGCCCATACTCTGCGGAGACGAGAGGCCGGGCCGTTCGCCGATGAACAGTGCCGTAAACCGGGCGCGGAGCAACGCCCCAATCTCATCGCCAATGGCCACGCGCCCCTGCTCCACCAGCGCGATGCCACAGCGATACCGGCCCACCAAACCCGGCAACACCCGCGTCAGCACCGCCACGGCGTGCCGGTTCACGGCCTCTGCCGACAGACCGTCGGCCAGCACAAATACCAGATCGACCGGTTGGGAACTGGCCTGTAGGCTGACGACGGAATCGGGATGCAGCCGCCGACCCAGATCGGGGCGGGTCAGGTAGGTGTTGCGGTCGGGAACGCGGCTTTTCAGCACGAACACTGGCAACCGAAACTGGCCAAGCTGCGCCGTCAGCCCGGCCAGGTCGAGGGGACGGACGAGGGCGTCCTGGGTCCGGGCGTGGGCCAGTTTGACCGCCAGCACCTCGCGCAGGGGCAGACTGCCGCCCACGTTGCCCAGCGCAATCCGGGCGTTGGTGTAGGTGCTGAGGGCCGTCCACGAATCGGGCTGGACGATCGGGGCCTGGGCGTTGGGGGCGGGTTCCATAGGGAATCAGTTATGAATGACCATAGAGGATAAGAATCGTTTGGCATTGCGATTATGACCTGAGACCATCCACAATGGCCAGCACAGAATTACCCGCCGGTGACGAGTGTTTGTAAGTTGCCGATTTGATCGCCAGATTGTACTTTTTCAAGTTCTGTATATCCCTGAAATAGCTTGACAGATTTAGGGCTGATTTTGAGTAGCAAATATACACTCATCTGGTTGTACTTTTTCAATAGCACGAGCCTTTGCCTTCCGCCACTTTTTGGGCAATTCAC